>ERZ1669251.1-NODE-1-length-142969-cov-10.057503_pt1 | contig 142969 bp, 153 predicted proteins | sample MGYA00579294_ERZ1669251 | MGnify/ENA primary metagenome ERZ1669251 (study PRJEB41166, sample SAMN08046056) | hot springs metagenome | biome: hot spring; feature: acid hot spring; material: thermophilic sediment; isolation source: thermophilic sediment from acid...
CGCTTTAGAAAGAATCATAAGAATAAAACGAAAAAGAAACGAAAAACAAAAACAATAAATAAGACAAATATAATAAGGTATTATTTCATCTATAAAAATTATATTCATGCCATAGACCTTAATGTATTATTTTCTATTTTCCTTAAATAAAGAAAACAAATGCTAGTAAATAAAAACTAAAGCAGTTTTTACTGTTGTTTTTCCTCAGCCTTCTGCTCGCCACCACTTAATTTCTGAAGTTCCTTGTCGCCGAATAATATGACCGGCCCCTCTTTCCAATCCTTCGGGTATACAAGGACCGCGTTTACCTGGACTATTTGATCACTTATCGTGTTACCTCTAACAAGCTTCCTCTTCCTCATACCGCGCTTCTCAGGATGATGACCAACACCCTCACGCATTAGCAAGTACTTCTTAACAGCACCATCAATATTTGGTAACATTGGAGCACCATCAACGCCACTACCACCTGTAATCCTAATCTTAAAGCCAGGCGGTAACTCAAAGACCTCCTTTATTACCCCACCATCAACCTCATCACCAATCCTCAAACCCACAAACCTCTGGACAACAGGATCCTTAACCTCCAACTGCCTAGCCCTCCCACTCATTGGATCACTAAGCACGAGTTTGAAAGTCGGCATTGAACAAACCGTAGAAAAAGCATATTAAAACACTTCTATCGTGAGTATGAAGTAGAAACTTTACTGTTAATGTCAAATCTTTGAACAAAAAGTCTTTAAATATAGGCTAAAACAGCACTCTTATGACCAATATGGGTAACAACAATTACCTAAAGATTCAGGTGGGTACTCCAAGCCTAAGACCCATGTGGATAGTTGCATCAATACTACTCCTAGGCGCATTAGCAATGTTAATAGGCGGTGTCATTATGCAGTTAGTTTATCACATATATCTGGCTCCTCTATGGGTTGGTATATTTGCTGGAATACTTCTATCAATACCTTTAGAAATTTGGGACTTCTCTAATCCAGATGTCATAATTAGGGCTATTACTCTAAAGGATAGACTTTTGATGGTATGTTTTGGTTTGGTAATTGGTGTTGGTGCAATAATACTTTATGCGTTGAATCTGTTTGTTCCCGTGTTACACTGGGGCATTAAGGCATTCTTTGTACCTGGAGTGGTAATTGGCGGTTTGATCTTCGGTATTGGTGTTGCCATTGCTGGTTATTTCCCAGGGACAATTTGGATAGCTCTTGGCCAGGGTAGGAGGGACGCTGTTTACGCAGTAATTGGTGGTTTACTCGGTGCTTTGACCTGGTCACTAATATTTGGGCAAGCTAGATATTTCTTTTGGGATACCCTTAATTTCGGACCAATAACGTGGCCTACCCTCTTTGGTCTATCAACGAAGGTTGACGAACTTATAGTGGCTATAGTGTTTGGTATATTAATGATTAGTATGTGGCTGTTTGTGCCAAGGAGACAGGGTGGTAAGGCGTGTGTACTGCATCTTACGGGTAAGACCAAGGAGGTTATGCCTCTTGAGGATGAGATTAGCGAGTTTAAGGAGGATTATCCCAAGATACCTGATTATGTCATTGAGGCTGTGTCTGTGCAGCAGCCTCGTTCGTCAAGGATAATATTTGCGCTGGCTTTTGACTTTACGCTGGTTGCCGTTGCTGTGATTGTGCTTAGGCAAATATTTGGTGAATCAACGACCTACGCATGGATATGGTCACAAATACTTTACTTCCTAAATCCACACTACGCAGCTAGTCTGCCATACTTCCAGCTATTTGGTGGTCTTAAGATAGTCAATGGAGTACCTGTTGATAAGCCATTTAGTGAAATTGGTTGGGAACCACTTTCCGATCTGGGAACATTCCTTGGTGGCTTAATATCGTCGGTGTTTATAACGAGGAGATTCATGGCATTCAAGCCGTGGACACCCCATATCTGGAGAAATAGGTTTGGAAATACGCCAGGACTTAGGGCCCTAGCATCATTCATAGGTGCTTACTTAGTACTATTCGGTGCTAGGATGGCTAATGGCTGTGCTAGCGGGCACATACTGAGCGGAAACCTTCAGATGGCTGTTAGTAGCTTTGTATTCTTCATTGCGGTGATAATTGGCGCAATAATCACGGCATACATACTGTACGGCTTAAAGCCCTGGACCTCAAGGTAATTGCACAAGTAATGTAAAATTCCCTTTAAAAGTAACTAATTTTCCGAATTTCATTGTGATCTTAAGGTTTTATAAGAGAGGTTCTGATTATTATGTTGAGGTTAACGGCATAACAATTAAGGTTAATGAGCTAAGGCCCATTGACTATTTATTAATTGCATTAGTCTATGGACTTGGTGTTCGTTATATCGATAAATACGGCGTTGACGAACACATAATCAATTGCGAAATAATTAATGATGAAATAAAGTGCAGCGCTTACTGTAGTGGATCTGAGGATGAATGTTTCGTGTATAGGTTATTGTTACGTGGTGGTTTATTGCTTAAGTGCTTACCTCAATCATGACTGGCACGTGGTCAGAACCCTCTATATTCGTTAAAATCTCAGCTTTCCTAACCTTGCTCATTAATTCCTTACTAACTATGCAATAGTCAATTCTCATTGCTCTCCATTTCTCCCTGTAACTATGCCATGTATAGACCTTGGCATTTGGATGAAGTTCCCTAAATGTGTCGATATAACCTGACTTAAGGAATTGATTAAGCCAAGCCCTCTCCTCAAGTGTCAGTCCAGGGTGTTTCTCATCCCAAAATGAGGAGTCGATTTTATCCCTAGCTATATTGAAATCACCACACATGATAATTGGTTTTTTACTCCTTAGGTTAGCTAGGAATTTCTCAATGGCGCCGCAGAAAGACAGTTTGAAGTCTAAACGACTAAGGTCATCACCAGCTCTTGGGAAGTAAGTATTAACTACGTAAAAATCATTGAATTCCACCGTGATTATCCTACCCTCAGAATCAAACTCGTTAATTCCAATGCCCTTAATAACTGAGATTGGATGTATCTTAGTCAACGTCATAACACCTGCATAACCCTTCCTTATGGCAGGAAATGGGTATGCCTCATAGCCCAAGCCTATTATTGTTAATGGTATGTCTCCAGAACTACGAATTTCCTGAAGCAAGACCATATCGTAATTATCCATACTTAGTAACTTATCGAGTGAACTCTTCCTCATTATACTCCTTAAACCATTAATATTCCAGGAAACTATTCTCATTATTAAAATTAATGAATGACAAGATTTAAGCACTTACCTACTTAATACTTCCTTATACTGATCCCTAAGTATCTTCTTATCAACCTTACCAGTACTCGTTAGTGGTAGTTCCTTCACGAATATTACCTTGTCTGGTATCCACCATTTTGGTATTTCGCCTTTCTCAACAAACTGCATTAGGTAGTTCTTGATATCATCCTCAGTCAACCTACTCTCATAACTGGGCTTAGGCACTATGATGGCTATGGGCCTCTCACCCCACTTCTCATGGGGTACGCCGACAACTGCCACGAGATTAACACCTGGGTGCGTACTTATTATATCCTCAAGCCTTAGGCTTGGTATCCATTCCCCACCGCTCTTAATCACGTCCTTAAGCCTATCAGCAATCTTGACATAATTATCAGGGAACCAGACAGCTGCGTCGCCTGTGTGGAACCAGCCATTACGCCAGGCATTCCTAGTCTTCTCAGGATCACCAATGTATTCTCTAAACAACCACGGAGACCTCACAGCAATTTCGCCAATCGTCTTCCCATCCCTTGGAACATCCCTATCCTGCTCATCAACAACACGCAACTGAACAAGAGGGATCACGATGCCCGTCCTCAGGTAAATCTCATTCTTCTTCTCAGGAGATAGGTCCTTATGATCAGGCCTTAAGTACGCTATAGTTAATACGGGGGCTGTTTCGGTTAAACCGTAACCACTAATTACTGTCATACCCCTGGCCTGGGCAGCCTTTAATAAGCCCTCTGGAAGTGCGGCACCACCGACTATGAACTTTAACCTGCTTAGGTCATATTTTGGTGAATCTGGATGATTAAGTATGTTATAGAGTATTGTCGGAACGCCGGCACTAAAGGTTATTCCCTCCTCATGAATAAGCCTTAATATGTGACCCCAGTCAAAACGTCCTGGATATACAACCTTCTTATGGCCATTAAGCATGGTTGACCATGGCCAACCCCATGCATGCACATGGTACATGGGCACTAAAACTATAGCCACATCATCTTGTGATGCATTCACTGGTGGATTCTTTACGGCCAATGCAGTAGATAACGTGTGTAATACGAGACCTCTGTGAGTGTGGTATCCTCCCTTTGGTGGTCCTGTTGTTCCTGATGTGAATAGCATCGTTGCTGGTGTTCTTTCATCAATCTCAGGGAATTCCCTCAGTGGTTCATGCTTGAGCAAGTCCTCATAAGGAATCATCCTAACACCATAATCCTGGCTAGGCTGCTTACCCCTATCACTCATGTAAATTACTGCCTTGATACTCTTTACATTATCAAGAATGGGCTTTAGTAATGGCTCAAAGTAATCAATATTTACTACGAAGACTTCAGGCTTTGCAACACCCATTGTGTATATAATCTCCTTAGGTGCAAGCATAGCGTTGACTGTGAATAAGGCAGCACCTATACTCGGGATCGCATAGTAGAGATCTAGGTACCTAAGCGTATTCCACTCGAGGACAGCAACCTTACTACCCAACTCCCATGCCTTGCCAGGCCTTAGGCCAAGGTCCATTAACGCAGCTGCAACCCTACGAACCCTATCGGCAAATTGAGAAAATGTAACCAAAACCCTAGAACCACCTGGAGGCCAATAAACAATCTCATTATTGGGAAAGGCCGTAACGACATAGTCAAGTATCTTATCCATTGTTAATTGAAAGTCATAGAAAAAGGACTTAACTTCACTAACCGTCATGTCAAGAAAAACAAATCATAAACTTAAAAATCTACCCAATATAAAACATATATAAAAACAACTGCAAAATAAATATTACTATGCATAAATACATAGGATAAAACTTAATTACTAAGTTAGTTATTGAATTGACTATGAAAGTATCAATACTTGTGGATAATTATGCAACACAATTATCCTCATTAAGCAGGAGACTGCTGAGCGAGTGGGGATTCGCAGCGTATATACATGATTATAGAATACTATATGATACAGGACTTACAGGAACAGCCTTACTAAATAATATGAAGGCACTGGGCATAGACCCTAATGAACCTGAGTACTTAGTGATTAGCCATAGACACATTGACCACACTGGCGGCGTTAAGGCATTCCTAAACGCCAGGTCTAGACCAATAAAGATGATCGCTCACATGAATCTATTCACAAAGGCCTACGCCACTGGTGAGGGTGGTAAACTCGAGGACATAAGTGTAGACTTCACGAGGGAATACTTGGAGAGTAAGGGTGTGGATTTAGTAATGATTAAGGAACCCTATAGAATAACCAATGAAGTGATGGTCTCGGGTGAAATACCGAGGAAGTGGGGGCCAAGTCATACCGGTGCTGTTACAGATGAAGTACTTGATGATATGGCACTTTATATGAATCTCCAAAATGGTTTAGTAACCATTACGGGCTGCGGACATTCAGGAGTTGAGAACATTGTGGAGTATGGATTTCAGGTAACGGGATTGAACAAGCTTTACGCAATTATTGGTGGTCTACACTTCATGGGCTTACCTGACGAAAGAATCAAGCAAGTAACTAATTACTTAGCCGGTAAATCACCCAGTGTTATAGTTGGGACTCATTGCACGGGCATTTTAGGCATTGCTGCGTTATATAATGCTTTGCCCAAGGCAACCAGACTTGGTGGTGTTGGTTCTATTATTGAGCTTTAATAATACTTTAAATGCATCGCCCTTTAAAAATACTGGGGAGAGATGGCAATTGACTTCCTGGAGCACGGAATTGGTTATATTCGTTGGTCATTACTTATAATATCTGCTGATACGATTACTCTAACGTTATTATTATTTTTATCATTATTGATTACGCCTATGGCTGCTTATGTATTCACCGTTATAATTTCATACTTTCTTCTCATATCCACGGTAATACCATACGTGTTGATAGTATTATTCTGGCTATTAGGTTTTAGAGACTTGACTCGATACAGCAGGAGGTATTTAATTGGGTTTATTGGTTCTGTCATAACCACGAGTTCCTACTTCATAAACATTGCCTACATGGGCTATCTCATGGCTAATGAACTTACAGGTAATGCCTTAATTCCTCAACCAATAATGCTGGAGCCCCTTATCTTAACCTACAATAAATACTTCATAGTATTCTCGCTTTACCTGCCATTACCAATTTTCGCATCACTAATCCTGGGTGTCCTTGGATCTGTATTAAGTATGCTAGCCCTTTATAGGTTGGGTGGTGATTTCAATGTGACGAGAACTAGGATTAGTGCTTTAATTAGTATTGTCGGTATTCTAACCATAGAGGCACCATTAATTGGTGGATTACTTATTAGTATAGGTACAGCATTACTAACGCTTAACCTAGGTAAAATACTTAGTGAATTGAGCAAAGTAGAGAGCTACTAAGTATTTTAAATAAGGATGTTAAGCAAGTGATGTGAATAAATCGGCCATCTTAGTATTAATCATTGGACTACTAATAACATGGTTATTGACATCCTCAATAGGTACATTGATTAAGATAAATGAATCAGGCAGCTCACAGGGAACTAACTCACTAAATATTCACATAAATCTTCCACAACCTGCCATTACACTACCACCAATAAACATAACAATAACTCAACACATTAATGGAACTAGTGGTACAGAATTATATGTACCCCTAATACCATTACCAATAATAATGCCAAACATACCAATTAATATAACAAAATACTTGGAGTTAAATTTAAGGTCACAACCAATAATGACAGGCGGAGCCCAAGACACATTAGGCTCACAGGGAGGCTCAGGAAGTAACCAACAATATACGAACACTGTAATAACACCACTAAGGATATCACCAATCCTAATAATAATAGTGATAATCATTGCAATAATCATAATTAGTACGGGATCACTAACAATCATTAGGAGGGAATCCCAGGAACATGCACAGGTAAGAGGCATTAATGAGAGCATGGCAATGAAACTAAAGATGAACACCAACAGAGGTAATACTGAACTTATTAATTCATTGCAAAGCATTGATTTAATGCCCGGTGAGACTGTGAGAACCATGAGCGGTTGGGGCGGTAGCGCAATAATAGACCTACCAATACCCAAGGACCTACCCCTAATTTGGAGCCCTAATATACCATTACCTATAGCGGTCAGGGAAAACCCTGTAATAACAGTGTCAGGATCAGGAATTCTCAGGAATGGCTCATTAATAATGCCCTCAGTAGGTTGCTATGGCTTAAGTGTTAGGCTTAATGATAATAATGAGATGATGTTCATTAGGGCCAGTAATTATAGGGATGATGTTATTAAGTTTATCAGATTGAACATGGGAAATTTCGCCATTAAGAACTCAGTAACAATTAGAGAGGCCTTTAGGCAGTTAATTAATGAAGGAATCATTGCTAATGACAATGACTCTATTAATAGGATTATCAAGTTATTTGAGGATGTAAGGTATGGACTTAAGGATGTTGATAGGCATGATTATGAGGAATTCCTTAGGGCTTTAAGCAGGGTCTTTAAGAACGCCAGGGTGATTGTTTGTGAAAGCTCGGCATGAATCGTTTATTAAGTATGTAATCACGTATGTAATCCTAGCGTCATTAACCCTATTATTACTTCCTTTAAGATCTGTCGGTATCTATGTAATTATGATATTAATACTACCATCAACGGCCTTAATAACAACGATTCTAATTAGTGACTTTGTTAAGCATCGTAATGCGTTTATCGCAGATATTCTCAAAAGATTAGTAGCGCCCTCGTTATTTATATACCTATTAATCGGCGGATTAACCTCAATACTGGTTCTCGATTATAGGGCATATTCATTAGTTATTAATTACCTGATGAACTTCCTGGCATTATTAATAATTGGTACAATAATAAATAGGTACTCCACACGACGTATGGTTGAGGAAAGAAACTCAGAATTATTGTTTAGATATCTATCGTACTTCTTCATATTCCTTGGCTTAGGATATTTATTCGGCGCCGTGTATTTACCATTATTTTACCCATTTGCTGCAACATCCATTATTTATCTACTTCTTACCCCCGTAATAATGATTAGGAGCCCTAGAATTGATGTTAGAAGGATTGTTGGGAATTCACGATCATTAGCTCTCGCGGCTTTCGGTATTGGCTTACTGTATTCATTACTTTCAATTACAAAACCCACCACATGGAATACATACATATTAATTGTCTTTATAGTCATCGCCTCCATAGCCATAATATACGCAGGTTATAGACTATACATCAGTGGATTAACTGTACTAGAGAATGTTGAGGAGGAACTATATGAGGCTCACAAACGTGAAATTAAGATAGTCCCATCACCGGAATACTCACTTTTTGAAGAGGCAGTGAAGGACTTTGTGGCCAATGGAAAGAAGGATAAATTAATTGCCTATTTAGTTCATGAACTAACGAACGATGGATTAGATTACGAGGATATTATTGATAAATTAAGCAAGTTGATTAACTATTCCAGTATAGCAACGTGTAGGAAAATCAGTAGGAGGATTATTGAGATGGAGATTAGGGATAGGATTGATCTCGTTAACGAATTACTAAATGAATTATTAAGCAGCAAAAATACTTAATTTAGCTCCTCTCTTACAACCCAGTAGGTTTAGTGATGAGTAAGGTAGGTATTGATTACGTCACGGAGAGAATTAGGACCGTGATTAATGAGTTAATGAGGTATTTCGTCGGTGATGAGGAAGTTATAATAAAGATCATGGCGTCAATAATCGTCAATGGCCATGTACTTATTGAGGACGTCCCAGGTATTGGTAAGACCTTCCTCTCAAAAATGCTTGCCAGAGTTCTTGGTCTTAAATTCAGCAGAATTCAATTTACACCTGATTTATTACCGAGTGATATAATAGGTACTAAGGCATGGAGACCTGACAAGGGTGACTTCGAGTTAGTACTCGGACCAATATTCGCTAATTTTGTCCTTGCTGATGAGGTTAATAGGGCTCCTCCTAAGGTTCAGTCCGCATTGCTTGAGGCTATGCAGGAGAACCAAGTAACAATTGGTGGTAAGTCCTATGAGTTGCCAAAGCCTTTTATGATAATTGCCACACAGAATCCAGTCGAACTCGAGGGAACATACCCACTACCAGAAGCACAACTGGACAGATTCATGATAAGAATAAGGCTTGGTTATCCAAGGGATGAGATTGAACTACTTAAGAGAAGAATTTCATGGCGTAGTAATGACCCAACACCTCAAGTAAGGACCATATTAAGCGGTGATGAATTACTGATTATTAGGGATTTCATAGAGAATAATATTATGGTTAGCGATGATGTTATGAAGTATATAGTAAGTTTTAATGTGATTAGGAAAGACCCTAGGGTGCTTGCAGGTCCTAGTCCTAGAGGCTTAATGGCATTAATGAGCATAGGTAGAGCCATTGCGGCAATTGAGGGTAGGGACTACGTAATACCCGATGATATAAAGAGAGTTGCTGTTGAAGCCCTTAGCCATAGGATAGTACTTAAACCCGAGGTTTCCCTAGAAGGCGTTAGTGGTGAGGACATTGTTAGGGAATATGTTGAGAAGATTCCTGTGCCTAAGTGATTATTAATGAAAGAGACTTCAAAAATACCCTTACTCCTTGTATTACTCCCAATAGTAATGGCGGCAATTGCGGCATTAACGGCATCTAAACCATACATGCTCTCCGTTCTATTTCCACTAATCATAATAGTAATAGCCCTGAGCCTAGGCGATAAGCCAACAATATTATTATCGCTTAGTACTGATAAGAATGTAATGTATGTGGATGATGAGCTGAATATTGAATTGAATGTAATTATACATGGCGGTTTTGGTCTATTAATAGTTAGGGCGCCACCAATCCCTAATACATCCATGGCAGAGGGTTTCGAATTGGTTAAGGGTAATAATGTACACATGGTTTTTAAGGGATTCAGTAACGTGAATAGAAAATTTACATACACATTAAGAGCCGTTAAAAGAGGCAATTACTCACTGGATAGTATTGAATATACTTATTATCATATGCTTGGAATTCATGAACCAATTAAGGGCTCAATTAAATTAGAGGGGGATGTCCAAGTCATACCTAAGATCAAAATAGTTAGGAGAGTACTTGGGATAGTTAAGCCGAGGCAAGGATTACCTAGATACCCACCGTCAAGACTTGGGCCGTATTCCACGGAGTTTAAGTCCGTAAGGAACTATGTTTCTGGCGATCCCTATAAATTCATTAATTGGAAGGCTACAGCAAGGAACCCAGGGCATAAACTCATGGTTAATGAGTACGAGAGAGAAGGACTCAGAACAACTATAATATTACTGGATGTGGGTTGGTGGATGAGGCATGGTACCGTGGAGGAAAACCCCCTTGAATATGGAATATCGCTAGTTCTTTCCTTAAGCAGGGTTTTACTTAGGTATGGTTATAATGTTGGCTTATGGACAATACCAATAGGACCAAGAGTAATACCAAGCTCTGGAATGGCCCAATACTATAGATTACTAAGAGAGTTAATGACAATAAGAGCATTACCCATTAAGGGTTATGCCATGGATTTAGCATTATATAGATTAATTCAGGAAACAGATCCTGCACTGATTATAGTAACTAACGTGAATAAGGAAAGCATTAGTAGGCTTAACGACACCATTAATCAATTACCAACAAGGGCCTTAGCAATTGACATAGTACCTGAAACAATATTAATGAGAAATCTAATAAAAGGAACGCCTTGTGCCCAATGGGTTATTAGAAATAGGACGAAGATTTACCTAGCATTACCAAAGAATGTTAAGGTAATTACCTGGGACCCTGCTTGCGAAGGTATTGGCTCATTAATCGCTAAAATATCAACATACCTAGGCAGGTGGTTATAGGGTGAGGCAAGTCCTAATTACATTATCATTAATACTCCCTATAATACCCTTCATAGCGATAATACCTAGCAGTCCACTACTTAGTTTAATAATAATTGGCATAGTTTTCTCGACAGGGTTAATTGGTCTTCTCATAAATAATTTAGCCATTGAATCCTGGTTCTCATTAATACTGGCATTAATAATCTCATTAATATCCCAGGGATATATACCATTCATATTTCACGTAGTACTTATTCCACTGCAGAACCCTGAATTATTTAATGGCTTAGTAATAATGATTGAGTACTCATTGGTATCATCACAATTATATAAGAGTTACATGAAATACATAAAGGAATTCGGTAGTAGGGGTTTTGATAAGAATGAGGTTAATTACGCTTTAAATAACCTGGTTAAGTGGATCATGAGCTTCTTAACTATAGCTCTAGCTATATCACTCACTATTTACTACATAATGGTAATAATAACAATACCACTGGTAGACCCATTCACAGCTTTAGTGATCTTTGCAATCACATACATAACAATATCTAGGTACTTATTAACGAAAATGAGAAGCTCATGATATTTCAAAAACAGCACTAAAACACTCAAGGGTATTACCATCAACTACAGGACGCCAAACAATCCTATACCTACCCCTACCAACGGGCTTACCATCACTATCAAACTGAAACCAAACAACAACAAATGAGGAACTCGGATTAATGATAATTTGCGGAGGCTCAATCGAATAAACAACCCTACCATTCAAGTCAACAACACACCAAGAACCAATATTAACAGGCGTATTGCCCAGGTTAATGAGAGTAATGTAAATAGGCTCACCACTCGAAAAAGAACCCCTATCCAAATAAACACTACAGGACATAAACACCCAACAAATTACCCATATAGAAATTTATAAAAATTAATTATTAATGAATATACGATCCATCAAGTAAGGAGGACTTAAAAATATACAAGTCTACTAGGTCAATGATGTCAATAATCTTATCACCAGCAATTCAGAGATCCTAAAGGAACTAGCCGGTGACAAGGATATCGAGGCATTTCTCGCCGACCTAGTCGCCGAGAAACTCGATCCTCAACGAAGGATTAAGGTTTACCTTAAGCTTCATGAGGATTACCTTAGGGCCGCTGAGGAGCTCTACGCGAGGGGTGATCTAAGTCAAGCCGGTGATAAGTATTGGGGCGCTGTTACGGTGTTGTTGAATGCCATTGCCGAGGTTCGTGGTTGGGAGCATTATAGCCATAGGGATTATGATGTAATAATTGAAAAATTATATGGGGAGACCAAGGATAAGTCGTTACTCGTCAACTTCAGGATGGCCGAGGGTTTACACGCAAACTTCTACCACAACTTCATGACCAAGGAAAGCTTCGAAACACACAGGGAGGCGGTAATGGAGTTGATTGGAAAGCTGAAGGAATTACTAAAATAAAAGCAAGTCCTAAAAGGATGATTAATCCGAAGAAGCAATAACAATGCATTTTTACCATCATATAATCTAATGCGTTTTGAACCAGGGATTATTGATGAAACACCACGATTATAAGGATTTAAGGAAGGTTGTCATCATTTAATGAAGGCATAGGCTGGCTACGAGCATGGGCCTGCGTTGAAGTCCACGTAGACCGTAGGCGCCGGGTAGTAATTGCTCAGGTTACTTACATAGACCTGGTAATTAAATTCATAGGCAATAGGGCTCGTGCATACATTGATATTGGACGGGTAACTCATCTGTATAAATACCGTGTTCTGAATATTACTGATGGTCTGCGTATTAAAGGATACGCCTACTATTAAGTAGTTTAGGAATTGCTGTAGTTCTAGAGGTAATGATACTCCCATGGCCTCAAGTATCGCGCCCATATCGCCTGCAAAGGCAAACAATGGTGTTGCATCCACCTGAGTATCAATGTTACCAACATAAATTAATGTTGTGCCGCTTGGAAATGTTATTGTGTTAAAGGCCTCATTATTAAGAAGTAGTTGTACATAGCTCATCATCGTTGCTGGATTAAGGGGCTCTGCCTCGAACTCATTAACACTCGTGTTGTTGTAGGCTGCGAACCAAGTCATTATAGCCCACTGCACAGCCTCAACCGTGCCAATGCACGGATCACCCAACGGACCAATACACTCATACTCGGTGTAATTGGCAATCTCTAAATAACCAATCACGGCAACGCCATAGGCACCAGCACCACTAATACTTGGTGCTGTTACTGTAACGTTTTTATTAGCATACGTACATTCAGAGGCGGACGTAGTTAATGATGGATTCGCAAATACGCAACCATATGCAAGTAATGTATATGATGCGCTATTACTTGGTAATTGTAGCATATAACCTATTCCAGGCGTTTCAACGTTTATACCGGTACTTGTCGGTATCGCCAACGTTAAGGCAAAGCCCGCCTCGGTATATGTGTTTTGTTGCAGAGTTATTGCTAAATTGATATTACTCTGCGTTATATAGTTCACTTCAGGTGATTGTATTATTTGTGCCGTTATTGGGAATGGTGTGTTGCTTTGGGTCAGTAGTACCGTGTTGAGCTCCCAATACCAACACTCCTCCTTATTCTCATAAGGGCCGCTACTAATCACGACACAACCAGCCCATATAGTGTTTGGCGGTTGCGTTGATGGGTCGTTAAACGCCAACTTGGCGTTATCGGTGGCGTTTATGGGTAGTGATGTCTTTGGGATCTCCGTGTAATTAATCGCCACATTAACTACAGAGCCCCTGGCAAGCTCGGGTATTATTGGCACCGTCACGAACCCCGTGACCACGGACGGGCCATTGCTTGAGTTCGTTATTGTACTTATGAAGAGCACAATGGATGGACCAGCGATGTCCGGAGTCATCCTCAGATAATTATCGAGCTTGATGGCGTAGGCCGTGTAATTGCTTACGCTTATTACGAAGCTTGTGGAATTGCTCAGGTAATGACCAATATTCACGAAGCCGCCAACTGACGGTCCCGTGGCGTATATGAAGAACCTGGCATTGACATTGAGGTACGGCTTGGGTGCACCCTTAATCACTATATTAATCAATGGGTAAGTATTGGGTGGATCGAAGGTTAGGACATTCAAAGGCCAGGGAAGCTCGGAATACCTGACGTATGTAACCACATAGCCAGGACCTGAGAATCTGAGGACGGTACGGCCAATGTGAGTGTAGATAAGTAGTGAAATGTAAACACCAATAATGATCAGTACTATTATTAGTACCCATTTACGGTTACCCAAGCCCATACCCACCACCCATATCCTATACAGCGGGCTTTTTTTACTTCGGGTGTTCATAAAAAGTGGGTCGGGTGGAGTTGAAAATCCTCCTGCATACCTGGGCAGTTAATTATCAGCTTACTAATTTACATTGACATAGCACATCACCCAATGATCAATACCTCAGCTCCAAAACCGCGAATCAAATACACGACAACACATAGAAAATAAAAATCCACAAAAGAAGGCACGAAAAAGAGAAATTGAACGATTTTGGTGCCGGGGCCGGGATTTGAACCCGGGCCCCCTTGCGGGGACGGGATGGCCCGTTATTCTCGAGTCCCGCGCCTTGGACCTAGCTCGGCCACCCCGGCGTTTTTGTTTATTGTGTTTTCGATTTAAAGCTTTTGCTGTTATTTCTTGGCAAGTTTTGTCGTTTATTTTGACGTAACTTCTTGGTATTTTTATGTTCAGTTAATTTAGTTGTGTTATTGTTATTGCCTTTGGGAGTATTGTTGGGTTTGTTATGTCGAGTATTAGTATTCTTTTCTTTGATCTTAGGTATTTCGTAATTACGTAATTCATGTTGTTCCTTGGCATGTCCCTGCATCTATCGCTTAATATGCTCATTAACTCGCTTGGTCTTACTATAATTGAGTCGCCGGCTATGAAGTATCCCCTGACTAACCTGACAGGGCTTGAGTAGTAGACAAGGACTATACTACCCTTACTTATCGTTCCCATGAAAATCTTTACCTCGCACTTCTTCTGGCCGGTTAGGACTTCATCTGCGAATTGTGGTTTTAAGGACATTAGGATGCAATTCATGATTTTAACCGAAGGCCTTGGCTAGCCTTGCTAGGTAGTCCCAGTACTCGTCGATTTCCTTCTCAATCTCCTTAATATCTTCCTCCGTTAAGTGCGCGAACCTGCCCTGTCTTTTCAAGTACTCAATTATTGGCTTCCTTCTTGATTTGTCGAGGTGCGTATTGCTTGGTGGGTTGAATCTTATTCTGCCGTGATCCCATTCATATAGTGGGAAGTAGCCTGTCTCTGTAGCTAGCCTGGCTATTTCCACGGTCATCTCCTCTGGGTAGCGCCAGCCTGGTGGGCATGGTGCTATTACGTGTATGAAGGCAGGGCCCTCATCAATGTAGTCAAATGCCGTCTTTACCTTATTAGCTAAGTCAATTGGGTAGGCTATGTTGGCTGTGGCAGCGTATGGTATGTGGTGCCCAATGACTATGCTCATTATGTCCTTCTTCCTCTGGACCTTACCCTTAAACTTACTACCCACTGGCGATGTTGTTGTCCAGGCGAAGTGCGGTGTTCCTCCGCTTCTTTGTATTCCCGTGTTCATGTATGCCTCATTATCATAGAGTACATAGAGTATGCCATGACCACGCTCAAGCATACCACTAAGGGCTTGTAAGCCAATATCATAAGTACCACCATCACCGGCAATAACCATGACCTTAGCCTTAGTATCCAGTATACCCTTCCTTCTAAGCGCCTTAAGAGCAGCTTCTACACCTGATGCAGCAGCCGCGGAGTTCTCAAACGCAACATGCAGATATGGTACACTCCACGCAGTGTATGGGTACGATGTTGTAGTCACCTCTATACAACCTGTTGCATTAACAACTATTACATCAGAACCCGCCGCCTTAAGCAACCACCTAACTGCAATTGATGGGCCACATCCAGCACAGGTTAGTTGTCCAGGTCCAAAATACTCATCCTCAGGTAAATCCTTTATTGTTCTGAAATACACCTTCATCTCCATCACCCCCTCAACCCCAGGAATATTGTCTTCCTCGGATATTCACCAGTCCTCGCATACTCATCAAGCGTTTTATAAAGGTTATAGAAATCATCAGCCAGCATAGTCCTTTGAGAAATGCCATGCACCACGGAGATCACGGGTTTCTCAATACCCTTACTATAAAGTGCTGTAACTACATCATTAAATACAGGGCCTTCATACGTACTTCCTGGAGATAATGCCCTATCAACAACGGCCACCATCTTAGCATCTTTAATAGAACTCACCACTTCATCTACAGGGAACGGCCTGAAAAGCCTTATCCTTAAAACACCCGCCCTTAATCCTCTCTCCCTAGCCCTCCTGACAGCCTCCTTGGCATTACCACTTGATGCTCCTCCATAAGTTATTAATACGTAATCCGCATCATCAAGCATGTATCTCTCGACAATGTCATAGTTTGTTCCAAAGGTCTTATTAAACTCACCATGAATCTCCTTAATGACTCCCCTTGATTCCTTAAGTGCATTGACTACTTGGTACTTTATTTCGTAGTACCAATCAGGGCTTGCAATAACGCCTATAGTTATTGGTTTTCTAGGGTCAAGCTTTAGCCTATTTAGGTTTCTCGGTGTGAACTTCCTCACGTAATCCTCGTGATAAAGCTCCACGGGCTCTGTCGTGTGGCTCATTAGAAATCCATCATAGGACACCATAACTGGCACTAGGACTCTATTATCCTCTGCTATTCTATAGGCCATTATTATTGAATCATAAACCTCCTGTGCGGTGGAGGCTATTAACATTATCCAGCCTGAATCTTTAGCATTCATTATATCCTGGTAATCACCATGGATACTTATTGGCGCTGATAATGCCCTACCTGGAACAGCCATGACTATTGGAAGCCTAAGGCCAGAAGCTATATGAAGAACCTCATGCATGAATTCAAGACCTTGAGCTGACGTCGCCGTGAACACCCTCGCACCAGCCGCTGCCGCACCTACCACCGCTGAAAGAGCACTGTGCTCAGACTCCACTGGTATATATTCAGCGTCTATTTCGCCATTAGCCACCAACTCAGCCAACTTCTCTATTATCGTTGTTTGTGGCGTTATTGGATATGCTGCAATAACATCAACATCAACAGCCTTAACCGCGTAGGCAGCGGCGTAATTGGATGTTAATCCAACACGCTCCTTAACAATCTCCTCCCTAATACTCAAAGTCTTGGCGATCTCCATTACCCAACCACCTCAGAAACCATCTTTATTGCCTTTACTGGACATTCGTGGGCGCATATCCCACAGCCCTTACAATGGTCATAATCAATCTCATAGGTCAAATCATACTTTTTACCTGACTTCGTAGTGTACGGCTTCTTTAACTCTAGTATTGCTGGTTCAGGGCAGTACATCCAGCATATCCTACACCTAATACATGCGTCTTGGTCAATAACCGGCCTCTCAGTCCTCCAAGTACCGGTAAGATTCTTACGCGCATTACCCGGTTCAACAATAACGCCACCAATTGGTAAATCCTTCCATGTGAGTTGTTTCATCATAGTACGATCACCTCAGCCACCTTATAAGCTTCTTCCAGCGCTTCCACATTTGATTTACCAAGCTTCTTGCCGAACGTCTCTAGGACCAAGTTCTTAACGGTCTCTATATCTACCAGGTCAAGCACCTTAAGTAATGCACCAAGCATTGTGGTATTCACTATTGGTTTACCCAGATGCTTAGTGGATATCTCATATGCATTCACATAAACAACCTTACCACTGAACTTACCTATGGACTGCCTAGCATCATCAACACTCAACGCATTAATAATTATATAATTCTTCGTTATCTGCGGTATATTAAAAACATTCAATAACCTCGTATCAAACACCACTGAAATATCTGGTTTATCAATTGGTTCTCTAGCGAGAACAGGTTCTCGAGATAACCTAACATAAGCCCTAACGGGTGCGCCTCTACGCTCAGCACCGTATTCAGGAAACGAACTTGCAAATAAGCCACGCCTAATGGCGGCCTGGGCAATAATCTGCGCAGCAGTCACAGCACCCTGGCCTCCCCTGCCGAAAAACGTTATTTCAATGGCCGAACCACTCATATTCGGTCAAAATATCGATATAGATGCCTTTTATAAACCCTTTATTCTATATTCTCATAAATAAAACAAATAATTAAGGATTTGCCCCCTGCATGCATCCACACCATTAGTACGGGGCTCAGCGGCCCGGTTTTGGCCGGGTCGTTGGGCCTCGTACTAATGACGTGAATGCAAGGCAGGTATAGGCTCTATGTGGTTATTGCCTGTTTTATTTAAATAGATTTTCGTAAAGTAATCCATGCGTATTACTTATTTTATGAGGAGACCTTTACGACTTGTTCTGAATGCTTTTAAAGGCTGTGTTGGGGCATGTCATTGGTATTAATGAAAAGAGAACATAATATTGTGTGCACTACGGTTAATGAGGATTTATCGTTTAACTTATTTTCTAGGGCTCGTTATTTAGTCCTGGTGAAAAATGGTGTTGTGGTTCATAAGGAGGTTAATCCAGCTCTGAATTCTACGAATAAAAGACCAACAGTTGCTAGGAGGTGTGTCGAGCTTGGCGCAACAATTGTACTAGCTCCTCATGGTTCACTATGTTATCCTTCATATTTAATACTTAGGAGATCTGGTGTTGACGTTTATGTGGTTAGACCTGGTGATAAAATTAACAGTGATCCTGATAATAATTATTATAAGGTTAGTATTTGGGAAGTTATGTATTCAAGTTTTTTAGCTATTAAGGAGAGGATTGAGGAGGCGATTTTCCATGGGTAATAACATTGATTTTTACGTTGCATCTCAATACACGCTTTTCGGAACACCTAGGTGCGGCCGTGGTATACCAATACTTGGTATACCCATGGAGGATACCGTTAGCTTTAGGCCTGGGACACGATTTGCACCCAGCATCATTAGATCCTGGAGTCAGTACTTTGAATTTACACCTACGGAGGACCTGGGTATAGATCCACTTGATAAGATTTGTGATTTGGGTGATTTATCATTACTGCAGGGTATGATTGACAGGAATTTGGAGAGGATTAATCTAGTTGTTAGGGACGCTATTAGTACGTGGGGTAGGGTAATCAATATAGGTGGTGAACATACACTAAGTCTTGGTGTTGCTAAGGCGGTTAGAGAATCCCAGGGTTCATATGGCATTTACATACATGTTGATGCTCACTTGGATTCAAGAGAGGAATGGCCGATAGGGCAATCCTTATCGCATGCAACATTCGTGAGGCACTTAATTAATCAGGTTAAGCCTCAATTGATTGTTTTCCTTGGGTTTAGATCATATGACAGGGAGGAGATGAATTTCGTGAGTAGACTTGAAAATTCCATACTATTGTCAACTAGGGATGTGAAGTCCATGAATAACCATGAACTTAGACTGCTCATGAGGGGTGCCATTGATAGTTATCCTGGTTCGATCCACCTGAGCATTGATGTTGATGTTCTTGATCCATCAGTAATGCCTGGCGTCGGTAATCCAGAGGGTTTTGGACTTAGTTATAGCGAGCTTTTGAGGATTACTAAGGCTATTCTTGATTACGGTGATTCCAGGGTTAAGGCCGTTGACATTGTTGAGTACTCACCACCAAATGATCCTGGTTTAATGTCGTTACCCACAACAATCAGATTAATCCTTGATGTACTTAATTACATACGTACTTAAATTCTCGTCCTCTAAAGGCGGTGATATGTAATTCTCGAAGATAAATATACATTCTTTCCTCTTAATTCCTTTTAGTTCTTCGTTACTTCCTACATATACGTAGACGCAGTTCCTGTCCTTGATTTTTCTTCATTGTTATTGTTCCAATTACCGTTATTACTGAGATATCAATTCGTCAATAAACATTGCAAAGAAGGTGGAATTCAATGTGCCGTTGAGGAATAGGATGATGAGTTTTCATGTAATGACCAATGACCTAAAACCATTAAACCCACACCAGGGCTAACGCATAAGACCTACACTATACAAACCCCCACTCCTTAAGGGATAGAGAAGGACTATTCTATGAAAATTATTTAAATATGCCTAATAATTATCGTGCTGAATGAATCTCGAAAGATTCATGGAACTAATGAGCGAGGGCGGATTTTTCTACCCAAGCTTTGAGATTTATAGGAGTAAGGCTGAGGTCGGTGGATTCTACGATTATGGACCACTTGGTGTAGAGTTAAAGAGGAATATAATTGAGAAGTGGCGTAAAATCTTTGTTTATCCGTATCAAGACTTTATTGTTGAAATAGAAACTCCAATAGTAATGCCAAAGATAGTATTTGAGGCTAGCGGTCATGTTGAGCATTTTACCGACGCAATAGTCGAGTGTACTAAGTGTGGTCGTAAGTTCAGGGCTGATCACCTAATAGAGGAGGAGCTTGGTAAGAGGGGTATTTCAATAAAGACTGAGGGGTTAAGCCTCGAGGAGCTTGATAAGTTAATTCGGGATTATGATATTAAGTGCCCTGTATGTGGTGGTGAGTTAAGTAGCGTTAAGCCCTTTAACCTATTGTTCCAGACAACAATAGGGCCATATAGCGATAACATTGGCTACATAAGACCTGAGACGGCCCAGGGAATGTTCGTGTCATTTCCAAAGATATTTAATCTAATGGGTAGAAAACTACCACTTGGTATTGCTCAAATTGGTAAGGTCGGTAGAAATGAAATTTCACCTAGGCAGGGCTTAATTAGACTCAGGGAATTTACCCAGATGGAGATTGAGTTCTTCTTCGACCCTGAAAATGCTAAGTGCCCATACCTTGATGAACTGGATGTTAAGTTGAGGATAATACCTGAGAAGGATGTTGTTACTGGTGTTAAGGAGCCCAGGGAGTTTAGGCCTAGGGAGGCTGTTGAGGGTGGGATTGTGCCTAATGAGTGGATGGCGTTCTTCATGGGCCTAGCCACAATATACATGAATGAGCTTGGTATATCGCTTGATCATCAGTACTTCCTGGCTAAGTTGCCTGAGGAGAGGGCTCATTACTCAGCGGCTAGTTTTGATCAGATGGTTTATAGTGAGAGGTTTGGTTGGGTTGAGGTTAGCGGTCATGCTTACAGGACTGATTATGACCTTGGTAGGCACGCGAGGTATAGTGGTTATGACTTAAGCGTTGACAGAAGACTGACCACGCCGAAGGAGGTTGTTGAGGTTAGGGTCTACCCGAATCCGCAGAGGATTAGGGAGGTCTTTGGTAATGAAATGCCTAAGGTCATGCAGGCCATTGGTAAGGCTGACCCAAGGTGGTTAGCCAATGAGCTGGCTAATAAGGGTAGGGTGATCATTGATGGGTATACCATAACAAGCGATGTTGTGTTTATTAGGGAGGAAAGGAGAAAGGTTCATGTTGAGAGGTTTATTCCACATGATGTTGAACCATCCTTCGGTGTTGATAGGATAGTGTACGTAACTCTAGAACATGCCTATACAGAGGTTAATGGAAAACCATTACTAAGGCTACCGCCTGATATTGCTCCAATAAAGGTTGCGGTGTTACCAATAATTAAGAAACAGGAGTATGTAAGTATTGGCAGGAATATATTTAGGGAATTATCGATGGTTGGAGTTAAGGCTGTTTATGATGATGATGGAGCAATAGGCAGTAGGTATGCCAAGTATGACTCGGTAGGTGTACCGTTCGCAATAACAATAGACGATAAGACACCCATCGATAGTACAGTAACTATTAGGGATAGGGATACAAAGGCTCAAATCAGGGTTAGTATGAACGATATAATTAAGGTAATTACTGATGCCATTTTTAGGAGGATATCGATAATCGAGATCGCTAAGTCGATGGGTCTTCAATTAATCATTAGGGAATAGGTAGATAAGCTTAAATAAGCTAAGCTCCATTAGCACTTCAATGGCAAAGAGAGGCGGCGCACGTCAGGTAGGTGTTAGCTGGAGATTTCATAAGACGCCTGGAATATTCATGAATAGTCTAGTTCCTGTTGCGGATAATAGTGGCGCTAAGCTTGTTAGGGTGATTGGTATAATTGGGCATATAGCAAAGCCTATTCACAGGGAAATACCTGGAGCTTCCGTGGGTGATATGGTTGTTGTTAGTGTTGTGGAGGGCAAACCTGAGGTTAGGAAGCAAGTACTCAGAGCAATAGTGATTAGGCAAAGGAGACCATATAGGAGACCTGATGGCACCTGGATAGCCTTTGAGGACAACGCCGTAGTTATTACAGACGAGAATGGCGCACCCAAGGGTAGTGAGATACATGGACCCGTAGCCATGGAAGCAGCATTAAGGTGGCCGGGCATCTCGAACTTAGCAACGATAATAATATAAAATTATAAGCTAAAACAAAAATTAGACCTTCTTCTGAAGAACAACCCTAAGTACATTAGCCTTTGCCTCCTCAGAAACAACCTCGTAATCATATTGAGCAACAAAACCTCTAATAAATGATAAGAGGGCCTTGTTACCAATATCGGTCGTGCCACTAGGCCCTATAGCCATTAACTCAATGGTATTTGGGCTCAGTTTCTTAACCTCAATATGCCTAACGGCTAATAACCTGCTAATTCTTGAAATTGCCTCGAGAAGTTCCTCAAGGTTTTCAAACTCCATCCTAACTAGGGCGCCGACTTGATGACCATATTTTTCATAAATGCTCCATAGATCATTCATAGCCTTGCTTGCACCTTCTCTAAGTTCACCCGATATCTTATCACTCTTGGAGAAGTCAATAAGAACGGACATTATATGACCACACACCTCCTCAATGAGCTTCATAGGCATTGGTATTACATCCATCGAGCTTAAGATTTTATATAATCTCCAAAAGTAAATGAGGTCTGATGGTTCAAAACCATCCCTAATAAGCTCAGTTGTTAATTTTAAGCCCTCGCCAGCAATATAGAATAATGTCCTTCCCCTGGTCTTAGCAACCCGTGATAATTCCGAGGCTATGTTTTTAGGAACCATTATCGTAGTTCTTGAATAGACCTCCTCTGTCTCTTTTTCCGGATTGTCCCTAGCCATAATTAGGACTATTTACATGAATACATTAGAATACTTATAAGCCTTATTGCACACAATTTACAATCATTAACGTGGAATACCTCACGTATTAATAATTACGTAATGTCGAGAACCTATGGAATCAAAGCGTTATTGCGCCTTCAAGCCTATATCTCTCCCTAGCTAATCTAAATAACTTCCTCCAGAGAAAGACGCTTAGTAATACCACGTTTATACCCAGTATTAGGCTCATAGCCTCAAGCCCAACAATATTCCCTATCGCTGTGTAATAATCCATTAAAGCCGTATATCCATGAACCATATAGACCTGGCCATTAAGCCCTTGTATATACTCGGCAACCTCAAGCCCACCCCATGTTGAACCTGCTGTACTTGCTAAGCCCGTTATTGTAGCAGGCATGGCGCCTGGAATCGCCAATCTCCTAAGCTTCTGCCAGGTACTTAATCTCAGGTTCTCGGCTACATCCCAAAGACTCCTGGGTATTGTCTTCATACCCACGTACATATTATAAATCACGTACCAAGCAGTACTTAGGTAGGCCACTACGAACACCAGTATTTCAAGCGAAATATGCGAACCGAGACTCACCGCTAAATACGTTATGAAGGGTATGGCAATCAATGGTAAGTAAGCCGATACAGGTATTGATGCTAAGTCCTCAAGTACTGGTAATAAAATCGACTCAACTCTTCTATGCGTTACCATTAGGTAATTAACAGGGATAGCTGTTAATATTGCTGCAACTGTGACCAAAATAACCCTAAACCAATCAAGCCCTAGATAATAAAGGTAAAGTAAGCCATATTCGTATAGATTATTTATTATGGGAACCCAAGTCGTTTTCCAAGACTCATATATTGAGTAGGTTATTAAACCAATAACGAAAATAACAATGCCTATGCCTATATACCTCTCAGACTCGGTTATTATGTTTCTAGGTCTAGGCCTTGACAATAGTCTATGTCTGACAGCATAGCTCGAGGCTTTAACGAATATGGGCATTATGGCATCCTCAACAGCCACAACCCTCCTTAAATACCTCATATTTCTAGCTGCCAATGACCTAACGCGACTAGTAACTATGGGTCTCCTGACCCTAGTCCTTGTTACTTCCATGAATGGATCATAACTATACTTAACTGCCCAATCAACAAATGGCCTAAGTATTCCAAATAGTACTGAGGTCACCATGACTACCAATACCCCAAGTCCGGTAAATGCTGCGGTCCACTCACTCCTGCTTGTCCATGATGCTATTAGTGCCCCTATGCCGAAGACTGAGTATTGCGTTGTGCCTAAGGTAACAACCTCACTAACTACTATGTAGAACAACGCATCAGCAAAGCTTACTAAAACATTACCAGCAACCCTGGGCATTGTAACTGGTATGTATAAGTATCTAAACTTGCCCCAGAAGCCCAGGTTAAGCATCTCAGCCGCATCCTCAAGTGACTGGGGCGCCGTCTTAATGGCCTCATACTCACCAACCCATATATTCCAAACAACTGCCGTGAAAACCAAAAAGTCAACAGCCAACTCAGTTCCTATGTAACCACCTATTGACTTAACGAAGAATATTAAGACTATTGGGAAGAAGGTGATGACTGGTACGGCCTCAAGGGTTTGGGTAATTGATAGGAATATCCTCTCAAAAAGTCCATTCTTTGCCGCTGCATAGCCAAAGAACCAACCAAGCACTATGCTCAGTATTATAGTAAGGGCAACTCTACCAAATGTCGCAAGTGTTGCTAGAAACGCTACTAAAACTATGGACCAAATGCCCATAGCCATCACTTAAACCTTAAGACTTATTGACAATAATGAGTATAGTCTATCCAAGTAATCCTGAAACTCTATATCCCTCGTATTCCTAGGTCTCGACAACTTTATCTCGACCTCGGCCATTATGCTTGCAGGTCTTCCCCCAAGTATTATAACCTTGTCACTCAACTCCACAACCTCATCAAGGTTATGGCTAACCATTACTATTGCCTTTACCGTGGATTCCTCATTAAATACCATGTTATAAATCTCGGCCCTCAAACCTTCAGCTGTTATTGCATCAAGATTTGCGAAGGGCTCATCCATTAACAAAACCACTGGTTGCGCAGCTAATGCCCTAGCAATTGCAACCCTCTGCTTCATACCGCCACTCAATTCCCTTGGGTAGTAATCCTCAAAACCACCAAGACCCACAAGCTCAAGGTACTTCCTAGCTATTTCCCTCCTAACCTCCTTACTGAGATCCTTCCTGTGAAATAACGCCAATTCCACATTCTCAAGTGCTGTTAACCAGGGATAGAGCGCAAAGTCCTGAAATATCATGGCAAGCTTAGGTGTTGGACCCCTAATCTCCTCACCCATGAGAAGGACCTTACCACTATCAGGTCTCCTTAGACCAGCTATTATCTTAAGTAATGTTGTCTTTCCCGTACCTGTGGGTGCAACTATAGAAACAAACTCATGGGAATAAACCTTAAAGTTGATGTCTTTAAGGACAGGCACAGGACCCTTCTCAGTCTTGTAGCTATAGCTAACATCAATAACCTCAAGAATTGGTTCCTTCATCGTTGCAATTATCTCACCATGATGACGAATGAGAGTTCACTTAAAAACTTTATTCCGTAAAATAGGCACTACGACCGTCTAATATATACTACACCAAATTCTCAATATTTATACTTTCAATGTTAAAATCTCTATATGACTCCTGGAAATATACCTTAGGCATTTCACCCAGTTCAGACTTACCAAAAAGCCTAACCTCTATCAATCGTATCAAATGCGCCAGTCTGAACTTGCCGAAGATCAGAGTTTCATTGGCAATATCAATAATACGCCTTAAATCATCCATAGTCACTATTAATTTACCATTAATTATTATGGGGACCTCAAAACGATCCTCGCCTTGAACTTCAACAACAACACCATCATGTGTCACTGAATATATACCACTATGTTTAAAGCCTGCCTCCCTAGCCATCCTAAGTATCGTCAATGCCCCATGAACATCCCTAGCCACGAAGTGGATTATTGGCGCCCTAACCAAGAGCCAAACATCGCCAGAATCAATATTACTAAGTACATTCATAACCTCGCCATACGTGACAGGCCTATGCCACTTAACAACGAACTTAAATAACCCAGAACCCTTTGAGTAGCTAAGTCGTGGAGCCTTAGCCAGGGCAATCCTACCGCTGCAACTACTTGTCGTGTAAAAGTCATTTAAGGACTTATTGAACGTGAGTAAAAAGTCGTATATGTCAAAGTCAACTCTATTCTGGGCTCCCTCCTCCATCAATCGCTTAAGAAATATGGACTTACGTGAATCAAAATTAGTCCTTACCATTTAGGCACTAACATAGAAATTTTAGAATTTAAATTACTTAATGAACTATTCACGGCTTAAATAGATGCATCGAGAGACTTAAATAGACGTATTAGTTAAAGGGTCAGTTGATGAGGTTAAGTATCGTCGGCTCAATACTGATATCGTTAATTATAGGGCTAACCTTGGGATACTCAATACCAACAGTAACGCACCCAGCACATACCATGAAAACGAGCCAAACCCTAAGTGTAATAACGGCGTCTCTATATGCATCGTTGTTTCGAGATGCTGGTGAGAAGTTGGGCATAAATACCGTGGTGACCGGGATGGGTTCTGTACAGGCTGCCCGTCAGGTAATCCTAAATCCAAGCGGCTATTCAATATATGCAAGTATAGATCCATACATACTAACCTCCCTATTATATCCAAGCAACATAACTAGTTGGTACATAGCCATAGCAGGTGATCAAATGGTAATAGCGTACTCACCCAACTTACCTAAGCCATTATTAAATGTGGTTAATAACCTAACCAATGCTGAGTGGTCAGCGTTAAGGTCCGGGAATTATGCAGAGGCTATGGTAATAACCAGGGAATTCCTAAACCTAATATTCTCAAATGAAACCTTTAACATGGCTCATGAATACGGAGCCTACGCCATAGGGATGTCCAACCCAAACACTGATCCTGAGGGGTATAGGGCGCTCATGGTTCTACAACTCACTGGAATATATTGGGGCTTGGGTAAGGATTACTACGTTAACCTGTTTAATCAGGCAAATTCCACGGGTAATGTATACGAGGTTCTCGCAGGCAGTGAGTTATTCGGCCCTGTTGAGTCAGGTAAGGTTTGGTTTGACATAGCTATTTACAAATCATCTGCCGTGAGCGTTAATATACCGTATTTTCCATTACCACCACAGGTCAATCTCGGTTCGCCACAATACTCAAGCTTTTATAGCAAAGCCAGTGTTACGATTGTGGTTGGAGGTTCTAATATTGTTGTTAGGGGAACGCCCATTCAATTAGCTGTGACAATACCTAACCAGGCACCTGATAAGGAATTGGCAGTAGAAGTGATACTTTACCTAATATCGCCGAGTGGTCATGAGCTCATGGAAAGCCTTGGCATACAACCGTTAACACCAGCATTATTTTATGGCAACTTAAGCAATGCACCACCATTAATTAGGGCCTTTGCGAATTCTTCGTTATTGGCATATGGTGGCTAATGGTGATTATTATTGGATAGCACAAGGCATATGTTTATGCCTTTCATAATTCTAATATCACTTATGCTGCTATTACCTATTGTAGTCCTTCTCTATGAGGGTTATGGATACCTATTAAAGGCATTAATGAGCGGTCTATTCATCGAGAGCGTTGTAGTAACATTGCTCGGCGCATTTATAGCCGCAGCACTAGATCTACTCCTGGGGGCGCCTGTTGCCTATGCCATATCCAGAAGGTTAATACCAAGGCCAATAGATAGCGTAGTCAGTGGGGTATTGCTAAGTCCATTAACAATACCGCACACAATAGTTGGTTTGTCAATCCTAATACTGGTTTCACCAATATCGCCAATACCTATAATACGTAAGTTACCTCTCGTAGATACAATATGGGGCCTCGTAGCTGCATACTTCGTGGTTTCCGCACCAATAGCCGTCGGTGCCATGAAACAGGTATTTGATGAGTTGGACCCAACCTATGAATACGCCGGCTTGACCCTAGGACTTAGTCAATGGGGTGTCTTTGCCCATGTCGTGGTTCCCATGACATTCAGGGAGCTCGTATCATCATTCCTGATGACTTGGGGCAGGGCCATAAGTGAGTTTGGTTCTATTGTCATATTAGCTTACTACATAGTCAACCCACCATTCTTTAATTATGTGTACCCAGTGCCAATATTGATTTGGTATTCCTACGAGGTTTATGGGCTGCCCATGGCATTAGGTTATGCGTCAGCTTCGTTAATGATATCAATACTGATTTTAGTATTAATTGAAATTATTAGCGAGAGAAAATTCACAGGTTTTAAGCCGTGATCTCTAATTAAATTAATGGTTATTCACCTACAAACTTAGGCTTCCTCTTTTCCAGGAACGCCCTTACACCTTCCTGTGAGTCTTTCGTCGATATTGCCACACCGAATAATGCTGCCTCATTGTTTAGCGAGCTCCATATTGGTGATTCAAAGCCGTAGTTTACGGCATATTTGGCAAGCATGAGCGTCAATGGTGGTTTAGAAGCCAATTCCTTAATCCACCTCCTAACCTCAAACTCAAGCGCATGGTTAGGCGTAACCTTATTAACTATGCCGTATTCAAGAGCTTTCCTAGCACTTACTTGTTTACCCGTTAGTATTAGTTCCTTACTTACTCCTAGGTTCGTTAAGCGCGTCAGTCTCTGTGTACCGCCGGCACCTGGTATTATGCCTAGGTTAATCTCAGGTTGCCCAACCAACGCATCCTCGGAGGCTATCCTAATGTCGCAGGCCATAGCTATTTCTAAACCGCCACCAAGGGCATAACCGTTTATGGCCGCAATCACGGGTTTCGTGTAATACTCAACTTCTAGGGTCATTGAGTGATAATGTCTCATGGCTTTAAACATCTGTATTGGCGATGAATTTTGGAACTGATTGATGTCAGCACCAGCACAGAAGGCTCGGCCGTTACCAGTGATTACTACTACCTTAACCCTTGAATCATCCTCAACGGCTCTTAGGGCATTTACTATTTCATCGGCCATCCTAGGTGTTAATACATTCAGCTTATCGGGTTTATTAAAAACGATCCAGGCGGCTGGCGGATCTATCCTTAGTAGTATCTCATCGTACTTTCTCACCTCAACCTCGGGATAGTTCCTAAACCCAACACCACTCTTCCTACCTAATTTACCTGACTTAACGTATTCCGTAAGTAACGGGTCTGGCTCATACTCATCCCAATTACTAACGTTCTTGAGATGCTGAAGGGCACTAACCACATTATCAATACCTATTTCATCAGCGAGATCGCTTAAGCCCCATGGATAATTCAACCCAAGCCTCACGCTCTTATCAATATCCTCAACACTAGCTACGCCCTCCCTAACCAACCAGGCTAACTCGTTAATTGCTGGCGCCATTAATTTAACGGGATCCAAATCAAGCCCTTGATCAGGAAGTACTTTAGGCTTGACATACTGACCAGGACCCGGATACTTATAGAAACCTTCACCGGACTTAACACCAAGTTTACCCTTATTTACTAAGTCCTCAAGTAATGGGCATGGATGAGCCCTAAAGCCTCTCTCAGTCATGGCCTTAACTATGAAGAGACTTGTGTCAAGACCTATGTAATCAAGTAATTCAAAGGGACCCATCGGTAGACCAAGTACATTCCTGGCCATCGCGTCTAAATCAATTATTTTAACCCCTTCCTGCATTACCTCACGACACGCCTCAAGCATAACCCTAAAGAGGACCCTATTAACTATGAATCCAGGTACGTCCTTATTAACAACAACAGGCTCCTTATTTAAAAACCTGGTTAGTTGCACTGTGATATTTACAGTCTCATCACTTGTGTATTTACCTCTCGTGATTTCCACAAGCTTCATTAATGGTGGTGGGTTCATGAAATGAAGCCCTATGAATTTATCACGCCTAGAGGTTGCCTCTGAAAGTTCGGTTATCGGTATTGTACTTGTGTTTGATGCGAATATTGCGTGAGACGGCGCGTACTTATCGGCTTCTCTAAATATGTTCTTCTTCAGCTCGGCATTCTCAGGAACAGCCTCAACCAGGAAATCAACACCTTCGACGGCAGCTGCTATATTTGTAGTGGTCGTTATCCTCGATAATATCGTATCAACACTTTCCTTCAACTCACCTCTTTTACTTAATCTCTCTAGACTGTCTCTGATTCGATTTAATGCGTTCCTAAGTATCTCGTCAGATATGTCCATAAGCCTAACCTCATAACCAGCGATGGCGAATACCTCAGTGATTCCATGACCCATCGTGCCTGCGCCAAGAACTGCAACCTTCCTAATGCTGAGGCTGGAGGACATACATTAGTTTATGGAATTAATTCCTTTATGAGTATTACCATGGGGGATAACATTTTAACTGCGTTAGGGAATAATAATTTAAAATTGAAATTTATTGCTTCAATCTTAATTTGCCAGCGAATTTCTTGGTGACCTCTTCATTCAATTCTTTATCCCAATTCTCGTAATCCCAGTAATGAATAACCTCGTACTGCTCCTGCCTACTAATCATTCTACTGAGCAAGTCCTTCTGAGTACCCTTCTCCTTAAGTTCTATTAAGGCATCCTTAACAGCCTTCATGGCGACCCTAAAGGTCGTTACAGGGAATATAACAATCTTATAACCCATCTCCTCAAACTCCTTAGCCGTTATGTACGGCGTCTTCCCAAACTCGGTCATATTGGCGAGCAACGGCACCCTAACCTCCCTAGCGAATCTATTGAATTCCTCCTTACTCTCGAGAGCCTCGGGAAATATTATATCCGCCCCAGCTTCGACGTACGCCTGAGCCCTCCAAATAGCCTCATCAAGTCCATAAGTACCGCGAGCATCCGTCCTTGCAATGATTAAGAAGTTCTCATCCCTCCTCGTCTCAACTGCCGCCCTAATTTTCTTAATCATTTCATCAGCAGGAACCACATGCTTACCACTCAAGTGGCCGCACTTCTTGGGTAATTCCTGATCCTCAATCTGTATTGCAGAGGCCCCTATTGACTCAAACTCCCTAACAGTCCTAACAACATTAAGTGTCTCGCCAAAGCCAGTGTCCGTATCAACAATGATAGGTATATCCACGGCATCCATAATGTACTTAGTAAACCTAACCAACTCATCAAGTGTGAATACACCAAGGTCGGGCAGGCCCAGGGAGCTGCTGAAGGCCGCACCGGAGACGTAGAGAGCTTCGAAACCAAGTTGTTGGATCATTAGGGCAACGAAAGCATCGAAAGCCCCTGGGGCAATGATAATGCCAGGTTTTGATAATCTTTCCCTAAGCCAAGCCCTAACCTCCTTGGGATCCTTCTTGTTTCTCCTTAATAATACGGCGTCCATCATAGTGCTTAATTAATAATCCCTTAATAAGTAATTCCATGATCAGTTGAAACACAGCTTTATTACTTACCCAAATCCACTATAGTGATACTATAATGCGTAGTATCAGGTCAATATTTAACAGGAGAGGCGCACGTAGGCTGCCTCCAGACCGAGCCAGAGAGAGACTTGAAATGATAATTGACTTGTCACGCGCCATTATGTCAAGGAGGAGCGTGCAAATCGCTAATGATTATTTAATTATTAATGATTGGTCATTATTCACCCGTTACCTCATTAATTGTGTTAATGATAATTGTTCATTAATGAGTATTAGGGTTGATGGTGGGCAGGGAAGTTCATTATTGAACTTTTTGGCGAGGGTTAATAGTAGGCTTGAGTCTGAGGGTGCGGGTAGGATCATCATTGTTGGTGGTTTCGCCACGGAGCTCTATAGTGGTGGCGTTTATAGGACTGGGGATGTCGACGTAATTATTGATTCTAGGGATTCGGAGAGAGCCATGGGCATACTTTATGAGGAGTTGAATCACATAAACGCGAGGAGGGAGGGTAGGGTGTGGGTTAGTGATTACTTTGGTGTATTAGCCCTGGACATAGTCGGCGTGACCTACGTGGGTAGGGTCAAAGTATTGAGAGTAGATAATGGGCATGTTTATATTGAGTCACCGGAGGACAATGCAGTAACTAGCCTAAACGCTTGTGTTTATTGGTCCTCAGATGCCGATTGCGAGAGAGCTGCGGCGGTTCTGGCTGCCCAGTGGGGCAGTATAGATTGGAATTACCTGGTTGATAGGGCTTGGCGTGAGGGCGTTCTTGATAAACTGAATGAAATAAGAAGAGCAATAGAGGAGAGATACAGAAGGTACCAGGAAAAGTAAGAAAGAGAGTAATGTTTTTACCGCAGGTAGTCAATAAGTCAATAATGGGTAGGCTCAGGGATAGGGTGATATTAGTTACGGGTGCTTCCAGGGGCATTGGCAGGGCTATAGCCAGGGCAATCGCTGAGGAGGGAGCCAGGGTGATAATAAACTACAGGTCTTCAGCCAAGGAGGCCGAGGAATTAATGCTTGAACTAAAGAGGAATGGCTTCGATGCGGCCATAATTAGGGCTGATGTATCCAGGGAGGATGAGGTCAGAACAATGTTTGAATTAATTAAGAAAGATTACGGAGTACTACACGGGATAGTCAACAATGCTGGCCACGGTTCCGCAACTACCTGGAACAAGAGATTTCATGAAATAACCTGGAGCGATTTCGAAGAGGTCATTAATGTTGATCTGAAGGGCACATTCCTATGTAGTAAATTTGGTATTGAATTAATGGTGAATGGCGGGTCGATAGTCAATATTTCATCAATAACGGCAAGGACTGGTGATGTTACTGGCATACCCTACCTGGTCGCTAAGTCTGGAATAATAGCCCTCACAAAGTCCATGGCGCTATCGCTATCGCCAAGAATTAGGGTGAACGCAGTGGTCCTTGGAAGTATTGAGACCGGGTGGGTTAATTGGTTAGGCAGTGACGAGGCTCGGAGATTAATTAACTACATACCCATGGGTAGGTTAGGTAGTCCTGAAGATGTTGCTAGGGCCGTTATTTTCCTGCTTAGTGATGATTCATCATTCATAACGGGACATACGATTGTTATTGACGGCGGCGAGTGCACGGCATGCGATTAAGCACTCCTTTAATACGTGCTACTTACATGTAATACTGAATGCGTAGGAATGCTGTCCTATTAATAGCGTCTAGAGCGATTAGGAGCTTGGCTTTTGGATACTTAACATTTATAGTACCACTGTACTTAAAGTCTATTGGATTCTCTGCCGTGATTATAGGGCTTTACTTCCTCGTAGCCACAATATCCTCAGCAATACTGGTACTAATTTCAGGTTTTCTCGGTGATATGATAGGTAGGAGGGATGCATTGATTATTATGTCGAGTTTATTTATAATATCTATGGTAATCTTCAGTATAACGAATAATAAGGTATTACTATTCTTAACATCAGTATTTGGAACAACAACGGGAAGCATGGGGGGTGGTGGGGCTGGCGGTGGTCCCGTTACCCCATTACAAACATCTTTACTTGCTGACAATACCGAGTTAAATGAGAGGACAAGGATATTCAGCCTCACAACATCAATATCACTACTCTCTTCATTACTGGGTTCCCTAATATCATATGCAATACTAAGCCTTGGATTTAGTGACCTAGTGCTTTTCAGGATATCCCTCGTATTAAGTATTATATCATTAATGTTGCTTGTCTTAATCAGTAGGGATAAGCCCAGGATTAAGTCTCTCAGTATTAACGACATTCTTCCGAGAAGATCGTCAAAGCCGATAACGAGGATAGCAATAGCAGGATCGCTGGGTAGCCTAGGTCTTGGTATGGTTACACCATTACTACCATTATGGTTCAGATTATTCCTGAATGCAAGTGAGATTGAGATTAACGAGGTATATACCGCATCCTATGTTGTCTCGATAATCCTCACACTAATGGCTAGAAGAATTGAGGTCTTCATGGGTCGTGTTAGGGCGATATCCATACTTAGATCCATCTCCGTATTCCTATTTATTGTAATGGCATTAATGCCGGTCTTCATGATTGATGCCGTGCTTTATGTAATTAGAGTCACGCTATACACAATAACAATACCTCTACGTCAATCGCTTTCCATGGACTTAATGGATGAGAATGAGAGGGCCCGGGGTCTATCAATCACAGGACTTGCACGCAGAGTCCCATATGGTTTAGGCAGCACGATTGCCGGGTTACTAATGAATTATGCAGAGTTCTCATTATCAATGGTCCTGGGAGGCGGCATAGCATTACTCGATCCAATACTTTACTATATATTCTTTAGGCATTATGATGATAGGTCTTCCCAGGTATAATCTTACACAGGATTAAGGGCGACTTAATACATATGTACTGAACCCTCTTTAAGTATCTTCATGAAGGCATAACTAGACAGAGCAACACCAATCACTATGTATATTACTGCCAAGACAGCCAATGGCCATAGGTAATTAAGGAGTTTGGGGATACTGTATCCATAGAGCATAGCACCCCTAAGTCCTGACAATGCCCAGGTTAGAGATAGCGAGTAGCTTATGTACTGGAGCCAGGTCGGTAATACTGAAATTGGGAATACGACTCCGCCAAGCAAATTCGAGGCCACTGAGGTGAATAGGGCTATTGGGTTTCCCTGCTTAACAATCAATACGACGGCACCGGCAATTAGGTTAAGTCCAATTATTGATGCTAGGTAAAGTATTAGGAAAACTATCGAGGACAATAAGTTAGCCCTATACGTAATGCCGAGGCCAAGGCCAATTAGCAGTACTAGAAGAGCACTAATTGAGTTTATTACTAGGCCCCAAACAGTATTGTACATCATGAGTGCCATGGGCCTCAATGGAGATGCTATTAGGTATTCTAGGGTTCCAATTAACTCTTCATTTCTGATACGACCAGCCAATGTGGTAACTGATGCGGAGAAGTAGCCCTGGAATGCCGTGCCGATAACCATGAAAGCCGTATAATTCTTAATAGCGCTTAATTTTCCAAAACCAAGGGTTATGCCGATGAAGAAATAGATAAATACGGGAATAACCCAATTAATCATTGTTAATGCAACCTGCGTCTTATACGAAATCCACATCTTCCAGCCCCTAATCACAATAAAACCATATAATCTGTCAATCACACCCATTATGACCACCCACTCCTCCTCATGATCCTCTCCATCCTCCTTGCATTTCCCTCAGCAACAGCCACCTCAACATCAATATCCATAACCCTAACCCTACCATCACTCATTGCTAACCTACCCATCAATTCATTAAACTTATCAATCGTCGTGACTATTACATACTCATCACCACCAACACTCTCAACATTAAAGCCACTAAGTCCATCCACAGAACCCTTAACGAGAACTTTAACGACCTTAAGGGCTGGAGCCTCATTGAGGATCCTCCTATTTATGTAAATAACCATGTCGGCCAACTCAATCTCCTGAGGATCATGAGAAGCCAGGATAACTGTTTTCCTACCCCTAAGGCCCTTAATGAAACTAAGTATGCTATGCTTAGCATCGATGTCGATGCCGCTCGTTGGCTCATCAAGCAACAGTACGTCTGGGTCATGCATTAATGTTCTGGCTATCTCGAGCCTCCTCATCATACCCGTACTATATGTTGCGACCCAATCATTAATCCTCTCACCCAGTCCCAATTCCTCAAGCAATTTCTTGGCTCTTGCCCTAGCCTCCCTAAGTGATAAGCCATATAATGTGCCGAAGAACACCAGGTTATCCATGGCTGTTATCCTCCAGTAAACACCACGGTCCATGGGGGTCATAAACCCAATCCTCCTCTTAGCCCTAACATCGGTTGACCCATAGCCATAAATAAGGATCCGCCCACTGTCAGGAACCAATATACCAGCAGCAAGCCTAAGAAGTGTAGTCTTACCTGCGCCATTAGGACCAACGAGAACCACTATCTTACCCTCAGGAACCTCGAGGTAAACATCCTCAACAGCCACAATACGCCCAAACCTCTTAGTAACATTATCAAAAAGAACTGCAGACACGAAGCCGTTATCGAAAATGCATTAATAACACTTTCTCCTTTTACAAATACATAATCACGACAAAAACCACAACTATGGCATAAACCACAGAAAAACACTTAAAACCAAAACCGCAAGATATAGATCGGCGGGGGTGCCCGAGCCAGGTCAAAGGGGACGGGTTGAGGTCCCGTTGGCGAAGGCCTGCGTGGGTTCAAATCCCACCCCCCGCACCAAGGGGCTGAATTGTTTATGGTTCGTGTCGTTTTCATTTCAATTGGTAAATATTTATGCGATGATGAATTAATATCGCGAGATTTAATATTGAATAAGTACTCGATTATGTAAAAATTAAATGGTTATTTTTTAGGCTCAATTAGAAATGCACTAAATATTAATGAAATAATGCCTAGTGTTACTATGAATATTATTGGTATGAACCAGGGATCGTAAATAAGGTAATATAGCTTTAGTGCCTTGCCTAATGTAATTGAGTAGTAATATAAATCGCTCATTACTATAATTATGGCGAATGCCCCGACTTGTGATGCTAGCCATAATAAGCTAGCCGCTATACCTGCTGATTCACCACCTACTGTCTCGAGGGATAATTGAAGACCAACAGGCGCTAGCGATAACAATAGAAAACCAACTCCTATTGAAATAACCAAGTAAATAATATATATGGTTCTCAACGAAAATAGGGCAAATAACAAAACTAATAATGATAGATTAATTAGTATTATCCCCTTCCTCATATGATACTTATCGGAAATGAATGGTATCACCACCATTCCAATTATCCCGCTTATGAGCATTGACATTCCAGCAAGGTCTCCGTAGAGAGTTGCTATACCTCTAGAGTATAGTATTGATTCAATCCATTGAGCCAGGGCACTAAATACGCCAACTCCTATTAAGAATAGTATCATTAGTATTATGATGTTTCGCTGCCTAATAATAGTCCTTATTTGAGCACTGAAGCTCTGCTGCGAGACGATCTCACGAGTTCTTCCCTTAACTGGTGACTCGCGCGCCGTAGTGATAAAGAAAAGTAAGGATATAGTGACTATTAATGAGAATGTAATTATGTTTAGAATTAAGTCGTGAAATGAGGGTTCAGGAACCATTATGGGCGTTATTACTAATGCTAATACCATACCGATTATTTGCCCCATTGTGCCAATACCATTTGCTAATGTTTGTTCATTCTCAGGAAACCAATTATTAGCAAGTTTAGTTATGCCATTGTATATAAAGGGTTGACTTGTACCAGCTAAGCTTTGAAATAGAAGTAGTAAGTAGAAGTTAGTGCTGGCAAATAGCCTCAACCAGGAGAACAACGCGAGTAATGCACCGCCTATCGATACTGCAAGCTTAAACCCATATTTATCAACTATGAAGCCTGCAGGTATTGAAAGAGGAATGAATATTAATGGCCATATAGCAGCCATTAATCCTATCATTGTTAAGTTCGTATGAAATAAAGATACCATTTGTGGCACAGCAATACCCGCAAAGTTTAGCCATATAATCTGAGATGACATAGCAATAAGAGTATAACCAGAGAGTACGACCCACCTCCAGCGGTTTTCATATATCATATTCATATAAAAATAATAATATTTACTTAGTTCTTTTAAATGCTTATTATAAATAAAATATTTATATAACATGGATATCAATAATTTTAAGAATTCTATTTCATTAATTCCTTTACAAACTTAAATGAATGCATCTCATAATATAGATTCAATATCGTGATATATTATTAATAAGAGACGGAGGATTATTGCATTCATTTAAAAAGAGGAAGTATTGTAATTACGCGTAATGTTACAAGGGAAAAATATCTGTTCTCGAAATTATTGGTTTAAATAAAGTATTATATTTTATATATTTATGATATTTTTAAATAAATTAATAGATTTCAGAGTAATGGCATTATCCGATATATCTAATCTTATGGCTGGGTTAGGAAAATTATTCAAGCCCTATAAGGGGGCTTTTCCTGAATTTAGGTCGTTACCATCCAAAGGAGTTAGTAGGGATGAATTACTTTCTATTTTGAGAAAAATGGCATCTGAGGAAGATAAATCATGGAAAAACGGTAAAGTATCGGGTGCTGTCTATAATGGGAGTGATGATTTAGTGTCTTTATATGAGGAGGTCTTTTCAATATATCCACTTGCCAATCCATTGCATCCTGACGTTTGGCCAAGCTTAGTTAAATTGGAGAGTGAGGTTGTAGCCATGTGCGCTAATATGCTTCATGGAGACGGCAATGTGAGAGGTTCAATAACTGTGGGCGGTACTGAAAGCATTTTATTAGCAATGAAGACCTATAGGGATTACTATAGGCATAAGAAGGGTATCATAGAGCCTGAAATAATTATTCCTAAATCTGCGCATGCAGCCTTCCTTAAGGCTGCCGAGTACTTTAACATAAGGGTGAAGATCGTAGATCTTGATGATAAATTTAGGGTTGATGTGGAGAAGGTTAAGAACACCATTACGAAAAACACAATAGCAATCATAGGTTCTGCGCCGAATTTTCCATATGGAACTATAGACCCCATTAAGGAGTTGGCTGAGGTAGCCATGGATCATGGGATCAGTATGCATGTTGATGCTGCATTGGGAGGGTTCATATTACCATTCGCACGAAAATTGGGTTATGATATACCACAATTCGACTTTGACGTAGAGGGGGTGACCTCGATTAACTTAGATACTCATAAATACGGATATGCTCCTAAAGGTTCCTCGGTAATACTTTATAGAGACCCAGAGTTATTTAGTTATCAGGTATATGCCATTGGTGACTGGACTGGGGGTATTTACTTCACACCAACAACACTGGGTAGTAAGCCTGGCTTTACCATAGCCGCCACATGGGCTGTAATGCTCCATCTCGGTGAGGAGGGTTATATGAAAATAACAAAGGAGATACTTGAGACCGGTAAATACATAATTAATGAGATTAAGAAAATAAGTGAATTGAAGATACTTGGTGACCCACTGTGGATAATTGCCATATCCTCAGATTCCATAAATCCCTACGTCATAATGGATTACATGGCACAGAGAGGATGGCACTTAATAGGTTTAATAAATCCACCAGGATTCCATATAGCACTCACGTATAGGCACACTTTACCAGGTGTTAAAGAGAGCTTCATAAATGATTTACGTGAATCAATAAAGGACGCCATAGAGAAGGGCCAACCTACAACTGGCATGGCGCCCATCTATGGAGCAACAGCGTTTCTGCCTAAGGACCAGCTAGACCTTATTTTAAAGTACGTAATTGATTGGCTGTATAATCCGTGGGAATAACTATGGCTTCATTAAGTGAATACTATATTGGTATTGACCTCGGTACATCTTCATGCAAAGTCGCTTTATTTAGTAGGGATGGAACATTAATAGCATCATCCACTAGGTATTATCCATTAATTCTTGGTAAAGATGGAAAGGTAGAGCAAGATCCATTAGCATGGTGGGGCGCTGTTAAGGACTCCCTAAGAGATGTTGTTACTAATACGAAAATTGATGTTAATAAAATAATGGCTATTGGCGTTACTGGACAGTGGTCAGATACAATACCAATTGATAAGGATGGAAATCCATTGTACAAAGCCATCATATGGATGGATACAAGGGGTAAGGACGAAATAAAGAAACTGATTGGGGGCTTTCCATCAATATCTGGATACCGTATAGATAAACTATGGATGTGGATACGCATAACTGGTGGAGCACCGACAAGGTCAGGTAAGGATTCCATAGCTCATATTCTCTACATAAAGAATAACATGCCTGACATATTCAATAAGACGCATAAGTTTCTTGACGCAATTCATTTCATAGTAATGAAATTAACAGGTAAGATTGCAGCATCTTGGGACACATCAGTCTTATTGTGGGTTACTGATAATAGGAACCCAAATAATGTGGTTTATTATGAACCGTTATTAAGACTTGTTGGTATACCCAGAGATAAATTGCCTGATCTAGTTTCACCAACTACTATTGTTGGTTCAATAGACCCTAAGGTGACTGAGGAAATAGGATTACCGAGTCACATTAGGGTTATTGCTGGTTGTGGTGATCTACCATGCTCACCAATAGGCGTTGGTGCTGTTGATTATTACGAAACGCACCTATACATTGGAACATCATCGTGGATAACAACGCACGTACCATTTAAGAAAACAGATATATTCCATAATATTGCATCGCTACCCTCGGCACTCCCTGGTAAGTACTATGTACCGGTTGAACAGGAAAATGCGGGGAGCTGCCTTGATTACACCATGAAAACACTCTCCATTAAGGATTACGACGAGATCGATAGGCTTTGTTTAGAATCGGTGCAGGGGTCAAATGGATTGCTATTCTTACCCTGGCTACTTGGGGAAAGGGCTCCTGTTGAAGATCCATACCTTAGAGGTGGATTTTTCAATCTAGGTATATATAATTCAAGGGGCGATATTGTGAGGGCTGTGATGGAAGGCGTAGCATTAAATATTAAGTGGGCATTTCAGTCTTATTTAAGGTTCATAAATCATAATGTTGATTACGTAATAATGGGCGGCGGAGGTGCCCAATCAAAAATATGGCCGCAAATAATAGCTGATATATTGAATATTAAAGTGATCACTGTAAAGAATCCAAGGTATATAACAGCAAAAGGAGCAGCTATGTTAGCGGCCTATGGCTTAGGCACAGTTAATCTTAATGATATAAAGAGCACAAGAAAAATTGATCAGGTATATGAGCCAAGTAAAGATCTAAGAAAGTTATATGACGAAAAATACTTAATATTCATGAAATATTATAAAAATAATAAGGAATTAATGAAATCAATCAATAAATTATAATTCAAGGATTATAATTCAACAATATCATCCCTTGAACCGCAATGTAACCAAGCCTTTTGTAGACCCTAATTGCTGGTGTGTTATATTCATCAACGTGAAGCATCGCCACGGCACTACTATTAATTGCATCCTTAGTTATTACAGAGACTACCGCCTTTGCGAATCCTCTATTCCTGTAATTAGGGATTGTGAATACATCACCCACGACCCAAACCTCCGGTAGCTTCAAGTACGTACCTGCAATGGCCACCAATTCACTGTTCATGAATAATCCATAATAATGCCAATGAGGCGATGATAACCTAATTAACGCCTCAGCCTCACTTATCCGCGTTCCCTGTATACTCTTTACCCTAAGGAATTCATTAATATCATTAATCGATAATCTGCGAATAACAACAGCATCATCGTTAATAATAAATTCCCTAAAGGAATTACTCCAACAAATCATTGTTAAGTCTCTGGATAGTGATATCGTGCCTTTGCTGGATAGCTTATTGATTAAATGATTCACGTACTTAGGTTCGGTTTCCGCATGAATCACTAGGCGGTTGTTTAGTGGAATCTCATCAAGAGCGTTAAGGGATGCATTACCGATTATGTGAATTGCCGTGTATGGTAATCCCCTGAATATCAATAGGTAACCAACTATGTCATTATTAACCACGTTTAGGTAAGCCTCCGTGAACTCTGGGTAGTAAACAATGTCGTAGTACAGGTATACATACCTGACAGGGTCCATTAAATAAGCCCTCCTGATCAGGCTAAGGATGTTCCTATTCAACTCCTTAAATACATCAATAATCATTACACCAGGCAGGGAATAATCATTACCTGGATTTATTAATCAATCTCCCAACAATTGGGCAATAAGGATCAGGCGAATCCACAGAGCTAAATGCCGCAAACGCTCTGGCAGGGCAACCAGCATTGCATAGGTTAACCATTGGGCAGGTACTGCATGGCTTTATACCCACATAGTTCCTATTCCTAAACGATCTAAAACCATTCCTCCAGATAACCTTAAGATCATCCCTAAGCGCATTGCCCTCATAGAACTCCTTATTCATGGTCAATTCACACCCATAGATACTACCGTCCGAGTCTATTACGAATCTGCTTCTGCCCGCGGGGCATGTTGTGTAATTAATAATCCTAAGGGCATTAAGTTTCTCCTTGGACCTCTTATACGCATTGTATAGATCACTGAGGCTAAACCTAAAGCCATTCAGGACAAGCTTAACCCTGGTCTTAGTGCGCATTAGGTCATTAATAACCATCCTTGCCAACTCATTACTAATCGATAGGCCGTTTTCACGAGCCCTACCAAACTCCTGAACACGTATGAAGGTGAGCACTGGGGCACCCAATTTTTCCGTTAACCTAACCATATCCACAACGTAATAAGCATTGTCAGGTATTACCGTATACGACAGCGACACAGCAATACCAACCTCCCTAAACACATTAACAGCCCTAACAGCCTTATCGAAACTGCCAATGCCCCTAATAACATCATTGACTGCTGGATTTGGGCCATCGAGACTCACCTGAACCTGGTCAAGCCCAGCCCTCTTAAGTTGAAGTGCACTTTCTCTATTAACTAACGTACCATTAGTACTCATCGATATGTAAAGACCAAGGTCCTTCGCATGACTTATTATTTTCAATAAGCCCCTTCTGATTAATAGCATTGGTTCACCACCCAATAGGTAGACATACTTAGCCCCAAGATCCCTTAATTTATCAAGTATGAGTAACCAATCATCGATACTTAATTCATTACTTAATGGCTTACCCGCTAATAAGTAGCAGTGTCTACATTCTAGGTTGCATGCATGGGTTAGGTAAATAGTTACGTCATTAATGAAGTCCATGCTTAGGTATGGAAGTTCGTTATTGTCCTCAACACTACCTCGCAGAGCCAGTATGTGGCTAAGTGGGGATGCTGGGCATTCATCCAGGAAGATCTCCATTTCATTAATCACTTAATCGCCTAATTCCTAACTCTATGTACTCCAATTTAAATTGCAGACTTTAGAGGGAAAGAAAATCAGGTGATCCGCTGTTCCTCATCGATCAGCGATTCCTGATTTTCATCAATCAACATCTTGATTATAATTGAAGTAATAAAGCTATTACTACTCCTTCCCCTTGGTATTGTCTTGCTGCTTCTCCTCAACCTTACCCTCTGCTTTCTTTTTCTTCCACATTGATGGATACGTGCCTTTTTTCATAATTACTCTGGTAGTCTTAATTGCAATACCGCGCTGGGCATTCATTATTTCATCGCTTGTCATTTCCGCATAGCCTAGAGCCACTAGTTCATTCTTTAAAGTCATGATTGCCGTTAATGATTTCCTCTTTATATTATTCGTTAACTTAACAATGCCAGGAACAGCCAATGCGGCTCCATGACAAACCGCATCGACTGCGGAGTCTCTGATCCAGACCTTGGGTAAATGCCTAACCATGTACTCAACAGGTTTTACATAAGTTCTCAGGAGATCCTCAATGCCATAATCCCTATAGAGCGTGTATGCATCCTTAAGATCCTGCAGTGTAATTGTCTCCTTCTCAGTGAAGCAACCAACCCTAATTCTTCTGAGCTCCCTCATGTTTGCGCCAACTCCAAGAACCTCACCAATATCATAAGCAAGCTTCCTTGCGTATGTCCCTGATTCCACATTCATCCTTATTAATGCGTACTTACCATCCCTCTCGAGAAGCTCAAGCTCATAAACATGCTTAACCCTCAACTGTCTCTTAACCGCACTCCTCAATGGCGGCCTTTGATAAATGGCGCCGGTGAACTCCCTAAGTACAGCCCTCAACTTCTCATCATTAACATCCCCATGCATCTTCATAACCATTACGTACTCCTTATCCAACGTATTAATTGCAGGCATAGCCTTCGTAGACTCTCCAAGCGCTATAGGTAATACTCCAGAAACCCCTGGATCAAGCGTACCAGAATGACCTGCCCTATCAAGATTAAGCATCTTTTTAATCCAAGCAGCAACCTCATGGCTTGTTGGTCCCCTCGGCTTATCAATAACCACAAAACCATACTTGAGGTAAAGATCCATGGGCCTCTTCTCTGGCGGTACGCCCCACTCTGGGTTTGTTTGCTCATTAGCTATCCTAACGAGAACCTCCGTTTCATTACAATAGCTCGGTAATGACACGCTCAATCATATTACGAATGTTATGAAATTATAAAAGCCTATCTCCGAATTACGATAAATTAACTTTTATTTTACCCCACATTATTATTCACGAGTGCCCAACATAAAAACATTAATTATAGTGATCTTAGTGTTGATACTCGCGATAGTACTTGTGTATTTGGTACATTCGTTATATATGATTAAGAATGGGACTGCTGTAGATAATGTCTACGTTAACACAGTTAAATATAATGAATTACTAAATAATTATACAAACTTACTGGTTAAGTATACTGTATTACTTCAGGAATTAAATGAGTGCATGGCCAATGAGAGCTCGGTACAATACCAGGGTTCATTAAGCCATAGGATTACCATTGCAAGTAACCTGGTCCTAAATACCACATTATCAATAGTGAACTGCAATAGCTATTCACTTCAATCAGCAAAGGAACTCTACTTTGAAACAAAGGGACCCGGCTATCTAGAAATAACGTATAGGTTATCAAATCCCCAGGTGATTTCAGGCTCTGTCTCATACTACGTATACATAATGGCCCAGGCAATGCCATCAATTCCAATAACTGCTGTATACACTTATGAGAGCTCGACGTATGCCTATGAGGCTGGTCAATATGGACAATTAATTATTCCAGTCCTGCCAAACTCAACATACACCCTCAACATCGGATTCACGTGCTACACCACCGAGTATTATCCGCCAACGAACGCAGGCACGATAGTTAATGGCGAGATCCCGGAGAGTGCCGTTGTTAATGTGACCTACGTATGGTGAAGGCATTAAGTTATGTAGCCCTATTCAAATGCAGAGGTGGTTATGTAATTACGAGGGGTAGGAAATTTGCAATAGGTAATGGACTTTATGCGTACGTGGGTTCATGTGGTAATGCATGCGCAGCACGCATAGTTAGGCACCTTGGTAAGGTCGTTAATAGGTTTTGGCATGTTGATTACCTACATGACATATGCAATGAAGTTGCCGTCATGGTACTACCCTTTAAGGAAGATGATGTTGCTAAGGCATTGCTCAGCAGGTTCTCTGGAATCTTAGGTTTCGGAAATAGTGATAAGAAGGAGAATAAGACGCACCTATTTAGGATAGGTCCAAGTAATGAAGATATCACTAAGGCCTTACACGTATTAAATGTGGTAATTCACGAGACCTTAAACAGTAAAGCACGAAATTTTAAGTATTAAGATCGCGATCAATTTTATGAATTACATTGATAACCATACTCAGGCTGTAGATAGTAACTGGTGTAGTTTATTATCATGCCCATGGGCCAGTAATAAGTATTGCCGGTGCTCGGATTGTAGGCCTCAACGCCTAGGAACGTGGTATAGAAGTTGTAATTATTGGGGTTAAATTCAATGGCTACGTTGGCGTTTTCGTAGAATTGAACCTGCTGTGCCATAGTTGGTATCATGAAGCCCACGGCAATATCCACTATACTGAACACAGTACTTAATGCTACCCCAGCGGGTGGGCTAATAAAGGAAATAAAAATACTAGCGAGCACTGAACCTACAGCATAGGCTATGCCGGCTGGTGTTGGACCATATGAACTAATAACGTTATCAAAGAAGTACGCAATCTCATTAGATGTTACACCGCTGTACTCAATATTGCACTGAGTACTTACGCCGTTAGATGAGCTAAACCACGACCCATCAGTTATCAATTGCGAGATGCTATAGCCCGTACTAAAGTACCCATTGAACATGCCACTCACGGGTCCATTACCCATGTCAATGCCGGGCAGTAGATAAAGGGTATTGCCACTTCCTGGGTAGGAATCGGATGCCAACCCTAGCACGTAAGTACCGTTAGCCCAGATGCCCGTTGAGGGTTGGTACCACGAGACAAACGCTACGTAGCTATCGAAGTATAGATAGACGAAACCAGGGCCATTTACCTGGTATATCAATCCGCCATTCTGCGTACTCTCCTGATACGTGCCTTCGGATAATGATAGGTCAGGTTGAACCTCAACAAACGACCAACCATTTGCCAACTCAATATTCATATTTTGGTTGAAGGTGATTAACGGTCCTACCAAATTAATGAAGGAGTACCCCGTTGATGGGTTCGTCTCGTTAACCGTCCCATAAAATCCATTACCTGATGGAACCCCACCATACACATCCCAAAAGCTGAATAACTCTATACCTGAGTTTGACAGCGCATTCTCGCTCCAACCTATGAAGAATTGAACGAGAGGTCCCTGATATTCCTGGCAATCCTCAAGGACCCAACCACTGCCTGGCTCTGGCGCGTATGTATCACTAATTTCACAGCTACCCACATACGTATAGCCATAATTACCACCGCCACTGCCTGGCGAAGTATTAACCTGGGGAGTATTAACTGGGTCTTTTATTGAATTATACAATGCTGAGCTTGGCATTGAGCCCTTACCTCTTATAACTATTGGTTTGATACTACTCATATTTACTATTGATACTATTGTTAATGGTTTATTCCAGGTTATGTAGCTTGGTGGGTACGGTATTGCTATAAACGCATTATAGACCTCGTCGTTGTTTATATACGTAACTATGGCGAGTAATGATGGCCATACCGCATCTCCATAATGACTAAACCATGCCTCTGAGGCATTAATTACCGATGAGTTATCTAATGCGATGCTAACTAAGCCGAACCCTCTGTAATATCCAATGGGTATTATGTACCTCTGCGTAATTGCGAATAGGCTAACGGTAATATTAATGGGTTTATTCTGGAAATACGCCCTAATGATGAGCTGTGGCTCGCTTACCGAGCTATAGTTGAAGTACTCGATTATCGAGTACGGAGTTTTAATTACCTTAAAAGGCCTTAATTGGGTTGTGAATTGACTCGCTGATGATGCTGCCAACGTAATTATTGCGGTTATAGCCATAATTAGTATTGCGATAATTAATAACCTTCTTAAGGTCGTGTACATAGTCATTAAGTTCTTTCTTATGCACGGATTTTTTTACTCCGGCTGTTCAGTGAAAGTGAGCCGATCAGAATTGAAAATAATAAAGGCAAATAGAGCATAAAGGCTTAAGTTTATAATCTCTATACGGTTATGTTTATTAATGATGTTGCTGGTGCGTCTGAGTGTCATGATGATGGCTCGTGATCCTGAGCTTCACTGTTATTCTCATCCTCACTGGATAATGAGTTGTTAAGTAAATCTTCGAATCGCCTAATTTTCAGTTTCTCCTTTATTAGGGTAGTCATGCTACTCCTTAACTCTTCAATGTCGGCCTTGGTTACGTATGATAGGGCGTTGACGACTTCCTCAGCATACATACTAAATATTGCGTATTTCATGAGGAGTTCTTGCTCCTTCTCCTTCCTCGTTATGTAAAGCCTGAGCTTCCTAGCCACCTCCCTAATGGCATTCCTCACCTCAGACTCTATCTCAGGGACTTCCGCAATTGCCTCCTTACCCGCACTTGCGTATGGTATCTTCGTCGAGCATATATGAACAACAATAGCGAGAGATGCTGGGAACTTAACCTTATACTGCGTCCAATCTATCTCATCAACTATCTTCCTAACAACGTCATTACCCTCGTCATATATTAACGGGACCTTATTAGCGAACCTATAAATGATTGGTGCGTCGCTCTGTTCAATGGCACCTCCCCATGCAAGGGCAGCCTCGACAATGAATGGATTACCCATGTATGAACTCGGCTTCCTAGTCACGGTAAACACAACCTCAGGCCTAAGCACAAACTTAACACCCTCAGCAAGTATGTCCTCACCTATTGGTGATAACCAATCAGCCCTCGGTCTCCTCCACCCATTAAACTCCCTCATCTTAGTTACGAAATTAATTAATTCATCATTAATGAGCTTACCCACGGGCATGTCTGGTTGCAATCCCACGAAATCTATAAACGTCTTTGCAATGGTCTCACCAACACCATCAAAATTCTCAGTAAGAAACTCAAGCAGCGGCAGGTCTGGATTTTTCTGTATTAATTGCTTTATCAATTCCACATCAACACTCTTGGGATGAGGGAGACCCTCCTTAGGTGGGTCGGGCATTTTAGTCGTTACCCTCGGTATTTTTATGGCATCGTCCTCATCAGGTCCCCTAAGAACAAACTCCGCATACGGCGCTACCATGGCGGTTCTCCTCAGATACTCCTCAACCCTCCGCTTTGCCTTAGACCAATCGCCCTCAAGCACTACCCTTATTGCTGTGCCATGCCACCCATACTTATTCTCCATGGTTCTCTGAGACATGATTACAGGCTCATTCTTTGTAATGTCTATCATCAGTTGATACTCATAAATAACATTACTCCTCAAAGGTGCGCTTCTAACTAGGATTGGCGTATTAGTAGTTGATTGGGCATATAGGACCACCATCTTGGCTCCAAGCCCAAATATACCCCTATGCTGCTTAATTCTATACTTACTACTGTAGAATACCCTGCCGAAGACGTTCGGTATTTCATCCCCAGGTATACCAATGCCATTATCCTCAACGTAAATACTAATCCAACTCCTAGATTGATTTGCATAATCAATATATATCTTTATGCTCGGCAGTATCTTAAATGTCTCAGTGGCATCGAGACTATTCTCAACGAGCTCCCTAATAGTCTGATAAATAGCCCTAGTCGGATTGCTAAATCCCGCTATCTCTCGATTACGCCTAAAGAACTCAGCCGGCGATAAAGCCTCAAACTTAACAATATCGTTAGTACCCATGATCTAGAGCCTAGGAAACGAGAACCAATTTAAACTTTTTGCATTCTATAATATGCGAAGATTATTAATAATCAACAAGGCCCACGATACATAAACCCTCACTACCTCATTAAGCTACATAAAAACGACGCCTAAAATAAAATCTTAAGTAATAAAATACCTAATTACGTGGATAATGCTTACAGCGCCACAGGTCCTAAGCACCATTATTTAGGCAATCATAGTCACAGTAATTGAGATACCAAAGGCGATGCTCATGACAATGATAATGGGTATAATAATATTCTTTGTGCTAAATGTAATTTACGGAAAAGTAAGCCTTGAGTCAAAAAGGAAATGGACCACTAATGCCTTGGATAGATTACGTGAGTATAACATGAAATCTATGCATCCTTTACCTGAGATTTTATTATAAATATCACTGCACGTGTTTATATGACTATTGCCTTGAGAATTTGCTTAATATCCTTTAAATTCTCGAGGTTCCTCACGAGGTTTATCACCGTACTCATTTGACTCAGTGTTAATAAACCATCAGTTAACCTCCTGAACTTATCCTCAACCTCCTCATCGGTCATTGGGTTCTTTGGATGACCTCTGGGATGATCAACCTGCGCAGTTAATTCTTTACCGTTTCTGAACTTCACGGTTATCCTATTGGGTATTGCCGATGGGTATAGCTTATCAAGCTCTGGATCCACATTAACCTTCATCTTCCTTATTAATGAAAGAACTCTAGGGTCGCGTATATTCTCGGGCTTGTAGTGGTATAGCTCAACGGTACCGTAAAGTAGCGCCACCGCCGTTACCCACATTAGGCTGTGGTCCGCAGTCTCCTTCGTCTTCGGATCCCACTTTTCAGGGTCCTTAACTATTATGTCGTAAGCAGCCTTAAAGGTGTCTATGGTTATTGACTCAACATCATCAGGCCCAACGGTCTTGCCATACTCCTGCCTAATCATTCTGGCCGCATCAACCGCTGACTGTGCATGGTATTCCACGGGGTACGGCTTTATGTACGTGTCGAGGATCCTCTTTGGGCTCGGCATTGAGCTTAATTCGAGAATAATCTTATCATTGAAGTCCCCCGCCAACAATTGCTTTACAAAACCCATCTCACCCTTTAACGGCGCGTCAGGTCCTGTAAAACCCTCCTTAGCCAATAACACGGCAAACACGGCGTTCCTTGAGGAGTTAGCTGTTGCCGCTGCCTTCCAATGACTCAACTCACCAACCCTCGACTGTCTCATGGCCGCATGCGGTACAGTAGCAATTGATAGAGCGTTTAATGCCTCATTCTCATTAAGGCCCATGAGTTTCGCAAGACCTGCCGTCACTGCTATGCCTATGTAGTTAACGTGGTCCCAACCATGAAGCCTGAGACTACCCGCATCACAAAGCCTAATGCCTATCTCATACGATGTGGCTATAGCCGTTATCAAATCCTTACCACTCAATCCCTTATGCTCCGCGGCCGCAAATAACGCAGGAATCATATCACTTGGATGAAGCGGCTCCTTACCCAGGTAAGTATCGTTATAATCAAGGTATCTAACCATCAGGGCGTTAGTAAATACCGCCCACTCAATTGATGAAGTATCCAATGTGCCCCATAGCGTGGCCTCGACATTTGATCGATGATTCTTAGCAACACCTCTGGCTATCTTAATGGGCTCGGCCATAAATGCCGCCAGGGCAACTCCAAGGCCATCGAGAATCCTACGCTTAACCTCATTAATAACTTGTTGATCCAGATCCTCAAACTTAACATTGAGGGAGTAACGTATTATGGCCTCACCCAGGGAATCCCTAGCCATATTACTTAATGCAGTATTGCCTTGGTTTTAATGCATTAACCTTAATGAATAACCACAGAACTACTTATTAATCATAATGTTAAGGCATTAATACGTGAAGAAAAGAGCCATTTTATTATTATCCGGTGGTATTGACTCGGCTGTAGCGCTATACCTACTCAAATCGCGGAATTATGATGTAGTTGCCATATCAATAAATTATCCAGGAAGAGGAGAACGCGAAAGAGAGTCAGCGAGGATACTCGCTAAGTTAACAAATACTAGGTTAATAGAGGTTGATATACCGTTCATGAAAGAAATCGTGGAGCTATGGAACAATAAAGAGGAGAGACCTGAACACCTAAGGGATGCACATCCAAGTACAATACCTGCCAGGAATGCGATAATATACGCAGTCGCCGCATATTACGCTGAGATACTGGGAATAAACATCATAGTGGCTGGCCATAATGCCGATGACACGAAGTACTTCCCAGACACATCAAGAATGTTCAGGAAAATAATATCAAGGGCATTGACAATAGGGACCCACATAGGTAAAACCAAGGGACTAAGGGTTATTGCACCATTATCAAAACTAAATAAGACGGAGGTCGTTAAGTTAGGCCTCAAGCTAGGTGTGCCCTTTGAATACACGTGGTCCTGCCACAACAATTATGATAAGCCATGTGGCCAATGCAGTGGGTGTCTAGCAAGGAAGAGAGCATTTGATGAGTTGGGCGTTAAGGACCCACTCGAGGAAGCGATAAATAGCGGAAGGGATTGGTGGTTATTGAAGAAGAAATCATTACTCAAGCCCTAGACTTAATATACGTCTTCAATACCTCGATGAATTTATCGATCTCATCGGTGGTATTATAACCATGTGGAGAAATCCTAATGGTTCCAGGTCTTGGAGAAACAACAATATTATTCCTGCTAAGGAACTCCGCTAGATCGTAGGGGTTCGAATACTCGAAGGTTAGTATTGATGAGTGACTGCCAAGCGGTGTCGTTACCTTAAGCCCTAAATCCCCTAGTGAATTCGCTAAGCGTCCAATTAATTTGTTGGTATGTTCCTCAAATCTATGCGGTACTTCGTACTTGAGTAGTAGTTTCATTGATGCTAGTGTTCCTTCGAAGGCTATTATTGGCCAAGTACCCCATTCAAGCCTTGCAGCGTCTCTGGCTGGTATGTACGTGTTTATGTCTATTGGTCTCTTAAACAATTTCTCATTCCTCAACCTCCTACTTACCTGGTTATCATCAATCCCCATCCACCCTGAGAATGATGGTTTAAGCCTACTTAGTAATTCATCATTTACATAGACGAAGCCAGCGCCATGAGGCCCAAGTAACCATTTGTATGAACCCGTAATTAGAGCATCAACACCATCCCTAGCAACATCAATTGGTAAAACACCGACTGCGTGAAACGCATCACTTATAAACACAGCACCCCTTGCATGGGCAATCTCAGATATTTCCCTAATCCTCTCCTTATACCCCGTTATCCATGATACATAATCAACGAAGACTACCGCAGTATTATCATCAATGAGCCTCTCATAATCCTCCAAAGGTACATAACCATTAACGGACTTTGCAATCCTAACCTCCCTGATTAATCCTCGGGATTTAAGTGCGTGAAATGAGAAGACACCTGTTGGAAAGTTGAGTGGACTAATAACTACGTTACTACCTGGCTTAAATTCCATGGCTGATAATAATGCATTGAGTCCGTAGGTTGCACTGGGTACGGCAGCAATATTCCGCCATGATGACGCACTGATTAATTGCGCAAAGACCCTCTTGGCCTCAACAATGTGATCAAGTGCTAATTCCCATGGTTCACCCTCCTCCTGCCACAGATTAAGGAAGTTATTGACCGCTTCAGCAGCATCCTTCGTTAAAGGACCAGCTCCCGCATTATCAAGGTATACCTTTCTTCTGGTTATTTCTATTCGATTCCTGAGTTCCTCAAGCCAACCCATTAATTAGGTAAGTAATAAGTGGAATTAATTTTTATCGCATCTACTCAATAACTCCATTATTACCTCGATAATGGCCTTCATGACGGAGACCCTGGTCGGTTCATCAACCTTAACACAGGTACCAAACTCTATGCACAACTCATCCAGGTACTGAAGCACGGTACTAAACTCCTCACTTGGGTTAACCAACCAATCAATTAGGTGGTAAATGGCCTTAACAGTCTCCTCCCTATCCATCAATAATAACACTCACTAAATAATTAATAAGGCAATAAATTCAGGCGCCACGAACCTCAGAACGACGATAGACCAAGTACTGAGCTGACGGACAGGCCTTAGAACAAAGCAGGCAGTTTATGCACCTGTTCTCATCAACTATGAATGAGGGACCTGAACCAATCCTCCTTAAGGCCTTTGTTGGGCACCAGTTGATGCATAGGTTGCACTCACCACATATTGATGCCCTAGCCACAAAGCCTGCAATGTGAACTCTCAATTCCTTATTGACTGAGGAAATCACCACTTTGTTATTACCCTGCTCAACCTTGGCCTCGGCCTCTCCGAACTTGCCCCTCACAATGTATGAACCATTAACGCTCTCCACAGTGCCGAGCATCTTTAAGAACTCCATGAAGGTGTCCAGATTGATGGGTTTGTTAACATCAACTATCAGTGACTCACCATCACCACTAAACCTGACTGGGTACTTAACCCTGAAACTCACCCTAACCCGGCTACGGATATCGCCTGGCCAGCTCCTCCTCCAGCGCCAGAGGCCGTAATCAATGAATTCGCTTGGTAATTCCTGGCTGGTCGAGAATTCCCTGAGTACCTTGATAAGCCTCGTGTAAATACCGGGGTATTTCTCACGCACAATCTCAAACTCTCCCAACTCATTCGCCGGGCATATAACACAGCCGAGCCTATCAAAGCCATACTCATAGGCCTTATTATAAGGCAGGTTCCTCAGCAATATGTAACCCCAGACCTCGAGCGCTGTCCAGTCTTGTATTGGAGCAACAACAATATCCCTAGTAACCCACTTACTAACCGAGATCCTGGGTAACCTAGCCCTTTGGAACGACTCAAGGGCCCTCTGGCCAACAACACTTATGAAACCCATTGGAAACCTGCGCAGCATTTCATCGGTTATTGGCCCAAGCTTTATCACCTTACAGCACCAGCGGTAGTCTCTGGCTGGTGGTCCGAATTCCCTAATCGCCTTCCAATACATATCCTCTGCCGAGGCTATGATTAACTCGGCATTGTAGAGCTTCGTAACCTCCCTAACATTGCCATAGGACTCTAGTGGTTCGAGACCCGTGTCATTAAATAATACGTAGAATTTAACGCCTGTCTTTGACACAAGGTCGAGGGTTACCAGCGAGTCCTTACCGCCTGAGTACGAAACCACAACTGGCTTCTTATACTCGCTGAAGACCTTCCTTAGGAATTCTATGGCTTTCTCGGCCTTATGCTCTATGTAATCCCTATTTAACTCGATGAAATCCTTCAGCGTGCTGGGCTTGGGGCTTGGCAGTGGTCCCTTTGCTAACCAGCTCTTGATTATCCTGAGCCTGCTACCCCTCATTGACTTAGCAATGCCGTGGTATCTACCGTCCTCCGTGGACACCGCAACGTGCACATACCTCTCGCTGGGTAGGTTACCCCTGGTGATTAACTCCTTATGAACATCATACCTCCCGGGAAGCTTGTTTAATCTAATTATGGCCCAGTAACCAAGGCCCCTATTAATCATCTCAGTAACGCCCTCGTACAACGGCCTGAACCTCCACATTCTCCTCCCTATATCATAAAACCTATGACCGATCACCCTACCTCTCGTGATGACTTCATCAGCTTGGTCTGCATAGCCAGGTATTTTATTGAGAAGGATGACCTCATTATCGGGTATTAATAATTTAGCCAACTCTTCATTTCCAAACTCATTAATCACAGCCCTCCTAGTAATCTCGACATCGGCAGGAAAGGCAGGCCTAACATCGCCAGGCTTGGTAATACTGACGATACTCATTGATGAGCATCGCCTAGCCCCTAAGTCCTTACTAAGTACTGGCACGTTTAAGTCATCACACCAATAAATCACTGAGGGCATCTTACAGCGGGTTTAAGGATAAGGAAGATAAATTTAATTCTTTTGACGAAGCCGGAAGCACTCACTTCATGTTCCTCATTAACTTCTGCCGTGATCCCTCATCAAGTAGTTGTAACACTCTGCCCACAATTGCCTGGTCTCTGTTTTGCAGGTTCTTATCTAGGCTTGAGACTACCCTGCTCCTTAATGCCAGCCCCGCCTTAACAACCTCGTCTGGGTACGAGGCCAGGATCTTCATAGTTGTCTTGCACCAATTAATGTACTCATCATCAGCGGCCCTTTTGGCGAGGGTCTCAATGACTCCTCGAAGTGCCTGGAATGCCTGGTCCTCCTTTAGCGTGAATAGCATTTGTAGTATTGACCTTATTTGTTGCTCACGCTGGTTCTCGGGTAATCGGGCTATCTGTATTGGGTCTACCTGCGAACTCATTGACTATTGTTAATGTATTGCCAAAATAAATGAATCCCGGCACACCAGTAAAAATAACAAAACCCAAATTAATCCCGGTTTTACGGAGGCAGTAGAAGACGCAGTGGGTTACCGACATCCCTTAGGAAGTCGCGGAGTTCACGCCTAACATTCTCATCGCGCAGGATCTCGATTATTAAGGCCTTGAGCGATGACCTGAATTCCCTATCATTTATGACAGACAACATTGATGAAATGACTATCTTCCTGAGGTTTGGGTCATTAACCAGGTCCGCCAGTACCACCTGTATTAATGGCTTGATAGACGTTAGTATCCCGGTCACGAGCATCTCCTGGTTAATAACCTGCCCTGCCTGCACAGATTGCTTGTCATTACTCATTAACATACTCATTAAATCAATGGGTTAAAAACCTATGTATTATCCCAAGCGGGAGTGCGGGGTGGCGTCAATGCTGTGCTTAATTAAATAATCACTAATAGGCTATAGAGGTACATGGTGATTAGGAAGAGCACTATGAGCACTGAGGGTATGACGTAGGTATAAAGCGGTCTCCAGGTAATTCTCCTCCTTATCAATGCAAGACCGATGCCACTGGCTATATGTAGTATGAAGAAGAGCGATAATGGTGCGATTAATAGTATGTGCAATTGAAGGGCTAACCCCCTAGTCAAGGCGCCGAACGTTAGGGAATACACTATAGACGAAGTCGCGGGCCCAGCACCAAATCCCGTAATTGCCTCGGCAATGGACAACGCAAGTAATATCCATGCAGTCCTCCTCTGAAAACTCGGTGAGTAGATTGAGTTAGCAATGTCGATGCCGAGGGCTGGGTAAACCGCCATCACAATACCAGGCACTGCGATGAACCATGACTTGAGATACATCGCTAAAGCCATCGTTAGGATGCCGGGGTATATCAGAGTGGTCTTGTTGATGCGTAAATCACTAATACGCAGGGACTGCATTGTTAATCACCGTTCTTCCTAGCAACGTCTGGGTAACCCCTCGACTCCCAATAGCCCAGGTAATTCTCGTTAGTCACCGTGATCTTAACCAACCACTTAACGTATTTATAGCCCCACCACCTAGGCACGACTAACCTAACGGGGTAACCGTGAGTCGCCAGTAATGGTTGCCCATCAGCCATAAACGCGATTAACGTGTCATCCTCCATCGCCTTCCACAACGGTAAATCACTTGTGTACCCATCAGCACCATAGAGTATTACCTTAGTCGCACCCGATTGAACACCCGCGGCATTTAACACGTACTTCAGGGGTACTCCGATCCACTTAACCATCGCCTTTAGGAAGTATGGGTCTGAGACACATTGTAGTGTGTCTATGATCGTCGTGGTCGGCATACTCGTCAGTTCAGAGTATGTTAGGTTTAATGGATTATTCACGAGCCCATCAACCACCAGCATGTAATTGCCGATATTTACCTGGGGTGTAGGCCCTATTTGCACGATATACCAATCGTCCAGTGGTGTTAAACTTACGTTAGTAACATTACTAGTGCTACCCGTGTTATTTGTGGCATTGCTTACCGCAACCGCATCGACGTTTACCTGCTGCGTCTTGTTTGTGGGGAAGGTCTTAATGGCCGATATATGCGATACGGTTGGTACGGTTATGTTGACCGTGGACCCATTAGTGATTAATTGATTTGCCCTGGGCTCATTAATTACGGAAGAAATTGCGGAATTATTGGCGGTAGTGCTTTCAATGCCCTGACCATTATTGGTTATTGCATTGGGTATCATACTTGCGAGCATTGCGGCAGCACCGGCGGTTAGTAACATGGTTAGGAACCTCCTCCTACTACTAATGCCCATATTCCTTGACCTCCCGCCCTCAGTGTTACTTGGCATCGGTGAGTATGTAATCGGACCGTTAAATAATGCTTATTCATAATCCCTTACAAACTTATTACTAATCTCCATACCCTAATTTATTCATAATTTTGTAACAACCCCAATGGCTATTACTAATTTATGAATTATAGCCCTAGTTATTTAAGGTTGAGACGCCATGGTTACTCGACCATCATGGTTGAGGTTGGGGAAAGAGCCCCGGACTTTGAGCTCTTAGACACGGAGTTGAAACCAAGGAGGTTGTCCGAATTCCTCGGTAAGAGGTTCGTAGTCATACTAACCTTCCCAGCGGCCTTCTCGCCAGTATGTACAAAGGAGTTGTGCACCTTCAGGGATAGGATGGCATTGCTAAATAAGGCCAATGCCGAGGTCATAGCAATAAGTGTGGACACGCCATTTACACTCAAGGCGTTTAAAGAGGCAAATAGGCTGAACTTCACAATGTTGAGTGACTTTAATAAGGAGGTAATTACGAAGTACGGGGTCGTCCACGAGAGCCTACTCGGACTTAAGGGCGTGGCTAAGAGAGCGGTCTTCATACTCGATCCAAAGGGCTTAATAGTCTATAAGTGGGTCAGTGACAACCCAGGCATTGAGCCACCTTATGAGGAGGTAATACGTATAGTTGATGAACTAAGCAGGAAGTACTCCCCCGTAATGTAAGGCACGCGTAGATTAATAACCTGCTCAAAAATAAGAAGTCATTACTGCGTCAGTCCGGCTAAAAGCTTAAATTTCCTTACTTACGGTTTTTCCTGGGCCGGTAGTCTAGCCTGGAAGGATGCCCGCCTCGCACGCGGGAGATCCCGGGTTCAAATCCCGGCCGGTCCACCAATTCAATTCTTTTTCCTTTATCGCTAGCTTGGGATTTTACCTGCGTAGACGTTTATAGGGCTAGGCAAGTGATTAGTAGGTACTTGCCGAGGACGCCTCTTGTCTATTCACGTCAGTTATCTAGGTTGCTTGGCTTTGATGTTTACCTGAAGCTTGAGAATCTTCAGCCAACTAGGGCGTTTAAGGTTAGGGGTGGTGCGTATTTCGTGATGGTTATGAGAGATGAGGCGCAGAGGAGAGGATTAATTGCGGCGTCCACGGGCAATCACGCGCAGTCTGTTGCCTACGCCGGTAAGTTAATAGGCGCCAGGGTCCGTGATCGTAATGCCTGAGAGCGTATCTAGGGTTAAGGTTGAGACTCTGAAGAATCTAGGTGCCGAGATTATATTTCACGGTAAGGTATTTGATGAGGTCCTGGACTACGCAATGAGTCTCGCCAACAGGGAGGACTTGCTATTCGTGCATAGCACCAATGAGCCACTGCTCTATCCCAGGGTTAGTACAATACACCTAGAGGTTGTTGATGACCTATCTTATGTTGATGTGGTGATTAACCCAATAGACGGTGGTTCGGGAGCGTCGAGTGCCGTGATAGTCTATAAATCCGTTAACCCATCAATTAAGGTCATAGGCGTACAGGCGGAGGGCGCGCCGAGTGTTTACCTATCGCTTAAGGAGGGTAGGTTGATTTCCACGGGTTATGCTAGGACTATCGCCGAGGGCTTGACCACGGCTAGGGCCTATGAGTTGCCGTTCAGCATATTGAGGGGTAGGATTGATGATGTGGTTCTCGTTAGTGATGATGAGATGCTCAGGGCTATTAAGGAATTAGCCTTAATGCTGGGCAGGTCGCGGAGCCGGCGGGTGCCGTCGCATTGGCCGCTGCCATGAAGTCAAGAAGTCAGTTAGTGGGTAAGAAGGTCGTTGTCATGGTTACTGGCGGTAATATTGACCCAGAACTGTTTATGAAGGCCCTTGAGAATTACTAGGTGTATGAGGAGGATCATTGTACTGGGCTTTGTCTCACCACTGCATAAGGATAGACTACCCGCTATTGAGGGTGTTGATAGGGTCATATCAAGTACTGATGAATTAAGGGGATTGAGCATTAATGATGCATTCGTCGTTGCCTTAATACTGTCAGGTGGTGTTAGTCGCCTCGTTAGGGAGTTCGCCGAGGATTATGGCCTACGCAGGTTACTGCTTGTTTCTCACCCAGGTCTTAATAGCCTCGCCTCAGCCCTTGACACAAGAGCTCTACTTAGTGAGGTTGGGATTGACTCAGGGGTACTTCACCTCGAAGACTTGGGCCATATTGACCATGCGCTTAGGATTGCTAGGGCCATAGCCTCCATACTCGGTATTAGGGTTGCTCTGCTTGGTGTTGGGGTTAAGGATAGTGTGGCCAGGACCTTTGAGGATAGGTTTGAGGCTAGGGTTGATGCCATACCCATGGAGAGTCTTGAGGAGATAATTAATAATGCCGATGAGAGAGTAGTCACCGAGTTCATGAATTACATCAGGGGTAGGGTTAAGTTTGAGGTTAGTGATGATAGGCTTAGGGATGTTGGTAGGATCTACGCTGCCATGCGTGGTCTTTATGGTAAGTACGATGCCCTCACAATTAATTGCTTCCCATACTTAATTAAGCACAAGGTCACACCATGTTTGGCATTGGCTAGGCTTAATGAGGAGGGGTTGATAGTGGCGTGCGAGGCTGACCTAAGGGCTTTGTTCTCCATGGTTATTGCCAGGGAGTTAACAGGCTATAGCGGTTGGATCGCAAATACGAATCACATTGAAGGCAGTAAGGTCACAATGGCTCATTGTACCATAGCCCTTAGCATGATCAGTGATGCTAGAGTAGTTACGCATTTTGAGTCAGGGTTTAGCTATGGCTTAACAGGTAAGTTACTATTCAATGAGGTGACTGGGGTTTCAGTCTCAAGTGATTTTAGGAGGATGAGTATATTCAATGCAAAGGTCGTTGAGTCAGGGTTATTGAGTAATAGTATGTGCAGAACGCAGGCGATACTTGACCTTGGGGTTAACTCCTCGGTAGTCCTTAGGTTAGCGCCATACAATCATCACGTCATAATACCAGACAATGTAATCAAGGAATTAGAGACAATAGCTGGCGTCCTTGGTATGGAAGTCGTTAAGTACACACAGTAAACTAGCACTCACCCTTCATGCCCTTTGGCGGTGTGACCCCTCTCTGGCCTAGGTACCTGCCCAGGTACTTCGCCTCGCCAATTGCCTTTACGAGGACTACGTGTAGGAACCTCATACCTGGCCTAAGGACCATGTAGTTACCGCTGTTGTTTATGACTTCTATTGTTACGTTGCCCTCGAAGCCTGTGTCAATTATTGTTGGCGGCACACTTAGGCCGTATCTGGCCAGAGTTGAGCGCAGGTTGCAGAAGCCTACTATGTCCTTTGAGAATTTCACGTATTCCATTGTGGTTAATAGCGCGAAGCTTCTTGGTGGTATTACGATTCTACCATCCTTAGCCTCAACAATGCTGAATAAGTGCCTTGCGCTCTCTAGCTCACATGGGTCTATTACCTGCCCGTCGAAGGCATATATTGCGTACTCAGTGCCGACCCTTAGGTCAAGCCCATTCTCCCTAACAACGTCCTCACTGAAGGGCTCGATTGATAGAACTCCGCCCTTAACAAGCTTTAGTATTTCATCCCTCGCTAGTACGGCCATCAATTACTAACGAACTTCGCAATTTATTTTTATTACCATGAAACACCACAGGTATTCCTCACGTATTATTTCATCATTGACCAGGTAAATACACTTGTTGCCATGGATACTTATTCTTATCCTTAGTGTTCCTTATATCGTCTAGTTTTTTCATCATTTCCTTAAACTCTTCATGACTGATCTTCTTGAACAATGGTCTCACATTACTAACTCTAATCCCTGATTTGGGTGGCTCATAGGCATCCTTCCAGTTTAATTTGCTGAAGCCAGCCATAGTCCATAGACTCTCCATGGACTTCGGCATAATGGGCCATAAGTCAATGGATAATATCTTAACTATATGTAGGGCATTGAGTATAACGGCACCAGCCTCATCCTTATTGCCCTTTATTAATTCCCAGGGCTGTCTTTCATTTAAATACCTGTTACCAACCCTGGCTATTTCTATGGCCTCCAATAAGGCGTCCCTGAGTTCAATCTTCTCATAATACCCCTCAGAATTCTTAAAATGATCCAACGCTTCATCCCTATATTTAATGTCTATATCTCTTAATGATCCACTAGGTATTTCTCCATTAAACCTAGTGCTAATGAATGTTAAGACTCTATGTATGAAGTTGCCGATTATATCATTTAATATTGAGTTTATAACATCAAGGGTCTGATGCCAGGCAAAGCTTGTATCCTTACTCTCGGGTCTTTGGTATATTAATACGAACCTCCAGTAATCAACAGGCATTAGGGCAAGCGCCTCGTCTATCCAAATACCAATCCTCTGACTCTTGGAGAATTTCTTACCCTCAAATAATAGGTACTCGGTTGATGCCGTGGTGTAGGGCATTACATATGGGTCACCGGATGCTATGAGCATTGCGGGTAGTAGTATTACGTGAAATGGTATGTTGTCCTTACCCACAAAGAACACAACCCGCGTGTTTGGGTCGAACCAGTACCTCTTCCATTCATCCTCATTGCCCCTGTTCCTGAAATACTCGATCGTCGCCGATATGTAGCCGAGCACCGCCTCAAACCACACGTATATCGTCTTATTATCGGCACCAGGGAATGGAGCCTCAATACCCCACTTATTATCCCTTGTTATGGCTCTTGGTTTTAATCCCTCCTTCAACATACCAAGACTCATTTGCTTAGCATTCTCTGGTAATGCAGTATTCTCCTCAACATACTTCTTAACTCTATCCTCAAGTCTCGTTAAGTCTAGATACCAATGTGCCGTCCTAACCCAAATAGGTTTAGAACCACATATGGCGCATCTCGGGTTTATTAGAAGCTTCGGTTCAAGTAATCTACCGCAATTCTCGCACTGATCACCACGTGCCTTATCATAACCACAGTAAGGGCATGTACCTATTATGAACCTGTCGGGAAGGTAGATCTTATCCTTCGGGCAGTAGGGTACTTCATCCTCCTTAGTAAATATGTAACTATTATTATAAAGCTTCATAAAGAACTCTCTAACAAATTCCCTATGCACCGGTGACTCGGTCCTTGTATAATTATCGAAACCAATCTCCCAGAACTCGAATAATTTCTTTATTATTTCATGCATTCTATCCGTTAGTTCTCTAGGCCTTATGCCCAATTGCAGCGCCTCAACCTCTATTGGTGTACCATGCTCATCAGAGCCCGATACAAAAACGACGTCATCACCCTTAAGCCTTAGGTACCTTACAAAAACATCTGCTGATAATACAGAACCAATTAAATTACCTAAATGAGGCACTGCGTATATATACGGCCATGCAGACCCTATAACCCACCTTCTCCTAGCATTTCCAGGTTGGTCACTCTCATCACCAAAGGGCACAACGAAGTTCAGAAATTTAAGTTTTAAGGATTTACTAAGAGAAATTACTCAACCTTAATCTCAAATCCTTTTCGTCCCGTGCTCTTCTTTTTCAACTCCACGGTTAATACACCATTCCTATACGTGGCCTTTGACTGGCTTGGGTCAACCTCAGTCGGTAAGTCAACCTCCTTATAGTACTTTCTATCACTATCCCTGGCACTAATGATCAATTTTCTACCATCTTCACTAATCTTAATACTAATCTTATCCTTATCAACACCCGGCATGTCCATTATAACCTTAACAGAGTCCTCCTCCTCAATGACGTCGGTCAATGGTTCGATGTCCTCCTCAATAATTGGTCTCTCGCCCTTGGGTCTCACATTACCAAACTCCTTAATCCTTGGTTTACCATCAGGACCTATTGATATTTCAAAACCGTAATAGTAATACTTAGGTCTTGCCCTACTGCTACGTTTCTCCTCTTCCTCTGGCGTAACCCCTCTCATCATTCTATCCATTTCCTCCTCCATTTCTCGCTCAAGCTCCTCAAAATACTTTTGAATTCTCTTAAACCAATTATCAATATCTTCAAACCATGACATAACCATTGATTAATTTTAATGGGCCTTATAAACCTTTACTGTTCCTCTAATTCGATTTCGGGCTTCTCCTCAGCGCCAGCCTTCATTCTCTTCATTACCCTTGTTATTTCACCAGCCACCTTATTACGAACAGATTTACTCGGTATATCTGCCAACTCAGCAACCACCTTCTTATTGCTTTCAAAATCATCACTAAACCTGCCTGGGTAAACCTCAAGCAATCTCCTAGCAAGGCTCTTTATGTATCTTGGCCTTACTCGTCCCATTGACTAATCGTAATACTACCCCCTTTAAAGTCTGACCTTATGATAAAATACGCAGAGCTAATGCTTTTAATAACTGCTTAGATAGTGCTATTGCCGTGAGCAATGTAAAAATTAATATTATGGAACCGGTGTTAAGGCCTGTGTATTTTTTAACGGGATTCGCTGGCCTTGGTATGGTTGGTTACTTAGTTGTACAGCACCTTTCTAATGCATTGAATTGCCGTAGGATCGGGTTCATAAAGATGCCCAGGGAACCACCGTTAAGCGCCTACATCATTAGTGCAAACATGCTCTCTACACCCGGAGAGATTTATTATTGCCCGGAAACCGAGTTCACGATATCTATTATTCATTGGGATGGTGATTTCATGACGAAGTATGCCCATGACGTCGTTGGGGCTATTGCCCGTTGGGTTTACGTTAATGGATTTAAGGAGGCCATACTCTTTGGAGGACTTGACAATAGATTAAGGGGTGAAGACCTGGATCAATTGAGAATTGCCGTAACCACTGAGTATAGAAATAAGCATTCTTTGGGTAGGGTTAAGCTTATGGAATTGAACTACGCAATAGTTGGACCCTTGGCATTACTAATGAATGAATTCGAAAGGTTAAGTATGCCTGCCATTTCTATATTACCATATGCTGAGCCGTTCCGTGCCGACCCCAATGCGGCTATAGTTGCTATTCAGTTTCTAAAGGAATTAACAGGCATTGAGGTTGACGTCAGCAAACTAAGGGAGCTGGCTGAAATGATCGATAAGGAGCTTAAGGAATTGCAGGAAAGCATCAAAAGAAGGGAGGGAGCACCATATATTATATAAAGCAATAATTATTGCTGATTTTCGCGATATCTTTATTACTATATCATCATAAGTTCCCTTGGATCTCGAAGTATTAAAATACGAGAATATCAGGGAGAAGATAACGATAATGTTCCGTGAAAAACTATTGATTACCACATTAAATATTTCCTATTTCTCTAATGACCCAGGGTATTAATGCATATAGTTCCTGCCTTGACTTAGCCTCGAGTATTGTTACTTCCTTGAAACCTATGTTCATTAATTCATTAATTATCTTCCCATAATTCTCTTTCATAATTACCATTATATCAGTAAAGCCCCTCTCACGTAATTTAACTAAGTATTTACGTAATAAATGATACGAGAATAATCGTAAATAACCTGGGATTGGTTCAGGATACTCATGCTGCGATAATGGGTATATCTCGCTTATTTCATATGGTATTGGCCCTAGGACCGGGTTATTTATCACCACATGAACCTTACTAAGTAGGTTGTTGGTTGATAATTGGTCTATTAGCCAGTAAACTATTGAATCCCTTATGTATGGTCTATCAAGGAGCTCACCTGGTAATACTAAGACTATGCATCCCTGGGGTGGCTCATAATTATTGAGAAGTCTCTCAACGTGCCTAACAATTTCAGGCCTGTACAGGGATTCCACGGATGTTATGTGCAGTGCCCTCACACGCCCTGACTCATCCGGGATTACCTTTAGCAAAGCCCTTAATCCCTTCCTTAAGGCCAGTAATGCTGACTTAACCCTGGCATCACCGCCGGCTTTTTCCTCGAGATACTCCCAAAGGGTTCCCTCCTTAATCCTAGCCTTAATCTCCTGAATCTCCTCCCAAAGCACGTATAGGTTGTGAATTGCTAACAACCTCTCACGCTCAGCCTTATTCATACTCATCAACTCCTTAACACTGTACTTCCTACACACGGGGCAGTTGCAGGGTATTCTATCAACCTTAATCTCATTAAGTCTCACAGTCCTGTCCCTAAGGATTATCCTATCATCACGAGCATAGAGAACATAACTGGCAGAATCGAAGAAGTCAACGCCCATGGCTACGGCAAAGGGTAGTATTAATGGATGCCCAGCCCCAAAAAGATGAACGGGCTTACCTGGTGGTAACCTAGCCTTTACTGTGGCTATCATCCTCATTATCATTGAGAAATCATACTCCTCAAGCAACGTTGTTGGACTTCCTATGGCATAGATATCAAAACCTAATTCACCAATTTTCTCTGCCGAATAACTAAGTATACCTAGTTTATCACCCCCCTGTACTGGGCCGACAATTAACATCTTATGATCAGGATCCCACATTCTGGCCTTTACAAGCGCTGCCCTAGCCCTCCTTAGGGTCTCCTCAACCTCGAGTAATACAATATTCCTAGGCCTACCCCATTGAGTTGGTATGTCGAGTATTACGCCTATGTCGGTACCTATTTCAATCTCGTATTTAAGAATCTCCTCAGGCGATACGTCAACCTTACCATACATCAATAATTGATAGGCACCTGAATCAGTCATAATTGGTTTATCCCAATTGAGTAATTTATGTATACTAACTTCCTTAACTAAGTCACCATAGTGCCTCCTAAGTAGGTAAGCATTGGTTATTACCTGGTTAAAACCAATATTGCTTATTTCATTTAATGTCACTACCTGTTTTATGGGATTTATAACAGGAAATAATGCAGGAGTCTCAATAATACCTGACCTAGTCCTTAATTTACCAATCCTTCCAGCTAAATCCTTGTCTAATATCTCAAAGGACATCCTTGACAATTACTACAAAACAATGAGTACTTTAAATATACCTTATCTTTCCGTGGTTTTTACATAATTATATAGAATAAATTTCGCCCTTGTGCTTAGGACTTTCGCTTTGACATAAATTCATCAAACAACTCCTTAACACGCTTCGCCAGAGGTCCAGAACCCTCAACACCTGCGGTGGTCACCTTCACATTGCCTACCTGAACTATGTTGGCCTCTTCAACATACTTAACCATGCCAGGGAAGTACTTATCAATGTACTTAGCGAATTCCCTGAGATCCACGAATTCCTGAACAAGCACTATATCGACAATAGCATGACTCATTACTAAGACTCGGGAGAACCTCTCGTTCTTGTTGTTAACGGCATCCACGAGCATTATGTTTAATGAACTGTCTATACCCACGAGCATTCCTTGATACGTAGTGCCCGTGCTTGTGGTTATCCTGACCTCCTTATTAACCATGTTAAGCAATTCTGCATTAAACCTCCTGGCTGCGTCAGCAAGTAATGACATAATCAATCGGGATTACATAAGATAAGCTTTTTTAGTATTTTTCCTTACCGTACACCAATGCAATTAAGTGGTGATTTCAGGGTTGTCAATGTTAAGGAAACGGATTATAAGGGCGTAGTTAGGCTTGAAATGGAGGGTAGCTCGGGTATATCCCTGGCTCTTGAGTACCCGAAGAATGCTGTTGGTGTTGATATTAAACAGGGAGATAATGTTAGGATTAATATAAGTAATGAAAAGGATCCGAACTATACGTTGAATTGGGACGTCTACATGAACGGTATTGTTTACTATGTTGGTGAAAATATAGTAAAAATATCGATAGGAGGCTTAATAATGGACATTAATAATTTTAAAAACAATGTTAAGGTTGGCGAGAAGGTCTATATTGGTTTAAGGGTGATAAAGTAAATTAAAACTTTCAGTAAACTCACACACTCCACTGGAGTCTAGTAACCCTGAGCTATATACCATATAAACACTGGACTTATTAATAACGAAAAAGAAGCCTTATATACCATGAAATGTCCTTATTGTGGAAGTTCAAGAATAATTGAGAGAGATGGAGAATACATATGCATAGACTGTGGTACTGTTCTTGGTTCTGTATACGTTTACGATACGTATATGCAATCATCACCATTACTAGATGGCGAGGAAATAGACTTAACACCAATATGGAAATCAGTAGAGAAAAACGTTAGAAAGAGAGATGAAACAAGGTTAGGTGTCTATAGAAGATTGAAGGTAATAAATGACATTTTCAGGACAAGGCGTGAGAGTTACTCGATTTATAGAGCTTATGATTGTATATTATTCATAGCGAGGGCTTTTGGTATTAGCAATGAATACGTCGAGGAGGCTAAGCACGTATTTAGAAAGATATTGAATAAAGAGGGCTCGTCATCGACAACCTATTACCAAGCAGCAGTCGCTGCTGTTTTATACGTAGTACTTTCACATAATTTACCAATAAGTACTAAACAGGTTATAAACCTATGTAGATTAAGAGGGCATAAGCTTACCTTTGAATCAATAAGGGATTCCCTGATCAACATTAAGGTTAGGTATAATTTAAGAGATAGGGTCTTATCGCATATTAAATCAGGACTAACTAGATTATTTAATGACTCATGGGTTACCATATACCCTGAAGCCGAGAAGTACCTCGACTCATTAAGAAAGTCCGTAATACAATCAAGAAGTCCCCCAATCCTCGCAGCAGCCATTATATACTGCGTAAGCAAGAGACTTGGTTATAAGTTAAGGGTGGAGGACATAGCTAAGGCCGTTCAAGTAAGTCCGTATACTCTGAGAGATTATGCACGTAAACTATGCCGTAATTAAACCAAGATGAATATGAAATCCCCTTTTATACCTTGATGAGATAATTTGTCGGTTCAATATGCCCTCATTAAGTTCCCATAACAATAAAGAATCTCCATTAACTAAGTTAATAATTGCTCATCAAATCCTGAACTGCATTAAATGTTCATCACTCAATAGTTGCACCTTCATAAAGGATCTTTCAAATATGGCCATAGAAAATAAAATCGATCCAGACGCTATTGAAACACTAAGTACCTGTGAATCAGTGGATATAAAGCAGCTTCTCGATATTGTACGTAAATCAAATCATCGTGACTTCATTAACAGGCTTCTTAATTTATTGATTAAAAATCGTGATAGGTCTTCCATAAGAATAGAATCATTTAAAGAAGGCTCCATAATAGTCATGGATGGTCTCTCATTGGTAATCGATAATAATCAATCAATGAATGGTATATTCACAATATCATCATCTGAATTTATAATTAAGGACGGTAATTGCCTATTTGAGCTTCATAAAATTAATAATGAATATTTGAGCTATTTAATTGATTTAACAAGAAGGATTGTTCCTGGTAATGATTATTCATTATCCTCATTATTATCATCCAGAGAAAAATTCCTATCAATGTTTATTAATGATGAGTTACTTAGGGCAGCATTATTACTTGCTAGCTTTGGTTTAGGCGATTTAGCGCCCATAATTCTAAATCAGGATATTGAGGATATTTTCATAACTCAGGATTCCATGTACATTAATCATAGTAAGTATGGTACTTGTAGGGTTATAAATATTGATACGCAGGCTATTGTAAGGCAATTTCTTAAGATGGCCAATATCAGTGGTGTTAAGGTTTCCGTAGATAATCCCAGTGGGAAATTTTCAATTACACTTGGGAATAAAAAGCTCAGGATATCCGTAGATAGATGGCCTCTGGTCGAGGGTATATCCGTACATGTAAGACTTCATAAGAAACCATTTACAATTAATGAATTAATTAATGAAGGTTCAATAAACATTATAGAAGCTGGAAAATTAACTATAGCGCTACGCAATGGCTATAGTGTTTTAATAATGGGTCCTCCATCAAGTGGTAAAACTACGCTATTAAATGCACTGGATATGGTGCTACCTCTGAACGTAAGGAGAATATACATTGATGAGACCGACGAATCCCTGGAATTACCAACACCCAGCGTTAAGGTTAAGTCAATAATCGGTAAGACCGAGGAAGTCCTAAAATCATTGCATAGAGGTTATGGTATATTAATAATTGGCGAGTTAAGGGAGAGGGAGCACTTTGAGGCATTGATTCATGGAATTAATGCAGGACTCCAGGTATTAGCCACAACACATGCAGATAGTATTGAATCTTTAACAAATAGGCTAAGAGTATTTTCGTTAATCGATCTCATAGATTTAAACAAGTTCGTGCTAATAATCATGGAGAAGATAGGTACAATGCGTAGAGTTAAAGCCGTTATTTTCCCTCCATCCTTTGATCCTGATAAGCAAGAAATTAATGCCATTATTAATGGGATTATGAAACTTAATCATGATATTGATAATTACGTTAATTATTCCATTCAATTAAACAATACCCTAAACAACATCGGTGATTATAATGAGTCTCAATGAATACTTACTAGGTAATGTTAAGGCTAAGGCACAGGAAACAATTGACTCGTTAGAAAAGTCACTAACTATAATGGTTGGAATAGTATCAGTAGGCCCAATTGCATTATTCGTATTCTCAACTCTCGTAAATCCCTACCTGTCATTAATCATACCAATCTTCGTAACAACCACAGTAATTATTGTCAGAAGAATTTTCCTTCGATTTAAGAATAGACTTAATAGTGAATTATTAAATACAATGAATGCTCGAGAGGGTTTTATAGATGAGATCCTGAATAGTAATGGGTCATTAATCATGAACGTTCTTGGGATTAATGATTCCCGTAAATGGTTTTACCTATTAAGAGCCTTATATGACGAGCATAATGATATACTTGATTCATTATTATCCGAGGAATTACAGGGCGACTTATCAAAGAATGAAATTAGCCTTGCTAGGTACATACTTGCCATCAGGTATTCAAGTGATAGATTAACAATTAGCGCATTAAGTAGGGGTATAAGGACAATAATGTTCGGTTACTACATACTTTTATTTGCCGTACCTGCAGTGGCGAAATCCCTTCAATTCCTCGGTATTCACTGGAACGCATTGTTTGTCGTTTCGATACAAATAATAATATCAATAACACTACTTATTTTCGCAAGAATAATTAATAAGGAATTTAATGTTGGTGTTGATACACGAGTACTTTTTACGGTGATTATTTTAAGCATTTTAATGAGCCTGGGCTTTTTAATATTATTCAAATGAGGGGCTTGATGGGCCCTCGCCAGCTCCTTCCTCCTTCTGCTCCTTCTTTCCTCCCTCCATCTTGCTTGCAGCAATTATTTCATCAATTCTTAGGACCATTGTTGTAGCTTCAACTGCAGCCTTAAGCGCCTGCAACTTAACAGTTAATGGTTCTATAACATCGAGAGTCCACATGTCTGTAACCTTTCCTGAAAATGCATTAATACCGAACTTCCATCCATCCTCCTTACTCTCATGTATGTGCCTAAGCTCAGTCAAAACATCAACTGCATCAAGGCCGGCATTCTCGGCAAGTGTCTTTGGTATTACCTCAACGGCATTTGCAAAGGCCTCCACTGCGTACTGCTCCCTACCGCCAACCTTGGCCGCGAACTGCCTAACAACCTTAGCAACCTCCATCTCAGGCGCTCCACCACCGGGTAATACGTATGGCTCCTCAATAACATCAGAAACCACACTAAGCGCATCTGTGAGGTTCCTCTCAGCCTCATCAACAAGCCTCTCAAATCCACCCCTAATCAGTATACTAACGGCCTTCGGATTCTTGCACTGCTCAACGAACACCATCTTCTCATCTCCAACTCTTCTCTCCTCGATGAGACCTGCAAAGCCTAGGTCCGCCTCGGTCATATCCTCAATATTAGTCACTAATCTACCGCCAGTTGCCCTAACGAGCTTCTCGATATCGCTTCTCTTAACCCTCCTAACTGCTAGAATACCTGCCTTAGCAAGGTAGTACTGGGCCATGTCGTCAATGCCCTTCGTTGTGAAGACAGCATTTACTCCAAGGGCCTTAAACTTGTCAACATAGGACTTCAGAATGTTCTCCTCCTCCTCGAGGAACGCCCTTATTTGATTAGGGTCATTGATCCTAATCTCAGCATCAATCTCAGGCTTCTCAACCTCAAGTGGTGCATCTAGTAGGGCAATCTTGGCATTAACAATCCTCTTGGGCATGGCTGCATGAACAACCTCCTTATCAACCACTATACCATACACTAACTGTGTATCTTCAAGAGCGCCTCCATACTTCTTAACAATTTGGACATTATCTAAGTCCGCAATCCACTTTCCATTTCTCTCCTCAGCAACCTGTAGCATAGCCTTAACGGCTAACTCTGCGAAGTAGTCCTTGACGGTCTCGCTTATCTTTCCATGCATTGATGTAGCCGCTACCTTCTTAAGCATTGATATATCATCTCTCTTCACGGGTACTGCAATCTTCCTTAGGTGCTCCGTAGCTACATCAAGCGCCTTCTTAAATCCTGAAACCACAACAGTCGGGTGTATGTTCTTATCCAGCAATTTCTCTGCTTCCTCAAGTAATGCCCCCGCCAGTATTACTGCTGTTGTCGTTCCATCACCAACCTCATCATCCTGGGTCTTAGCAATCTCAACTAGCAACTTACCAATTGGGTGCTGAACATCCATTTCATTAAGTATTGTTGCTCCATCATTCGTAATTGTTATGTCACCAAGACTATCAATGAGCATTTTATCCATACCCTTAGGGCCAAGTGTTGACTTCATTACCTCGGCTACGGCCTTGGCGACCATTATATTTATCCTCATTGCCTCCTTGCCAAAGGCTCTCTGCGTGCCCTCCTTTAATACGAGAACTGGTACTCCACCGATCTGTGCCAGATATGCCTGTGTACCGCTACTCATCGGCGAGTCCGTAAAGCACTTCTATAAAAACCTTTCTTTTTTACGGATGATAAACAATATACGTATCACCACACTAATAAATTATTTAAGTCGAGAACATTCAATTTAAGGATATCGCCAGCATTAACGACAGGTTTTATGAACCTATCTAAATCATCAATACCAATTCTTGGACATGCAGTATTTATTACAGCATCCACAGGTAGGTTATTAATGTAATCAGGTGAAACCTCATTCAAATCAATAATAACATAACCCTTACCTAACTTTTTCAGTCTGTTAATTAATGGTTCAATTAAATCCAATCTATACTGGCCTGGCTTTCTCGATATTACAATACCCACAAACTTTGCATTATTAAATTCGTGAATTGCCTTAACCTTCATGGTTAAGTATTTACGATATATGTAATCAACATCTTCAATAATTCCTCTGAAAATATCGATTGAGTAGACGGTTGTTTGAGGTTTTAATAACTTGAACGTTAATGGATAAAAGTAACCTGAGCCTATGAATAGGATTGTGTTTGGTATTGGAAATTGAACAAAACAGCCAGTTATAGGGCCCGGGGCAATCCGTGCATTAAGTGTCTTCGCAATACTATATGCATATAATTTATATGGTAGTGCATAGGTTATGAGGGCATTAGGATTCGACTTAATAATATTATTTACTGGTTCCCTAAGTTTATCCAATAAATCAGGCTTAGGTTCATAGTAAATCGCTGAGAATAATACAGTGGGTCCATTCTTAATTCTAATAATTACCGCATCATTAAGTTCCTGTCTTTCTAACCTATAGTTATTATTTATAATACGAAAAATATTAGGAGGTAGAGCATGTCCTAAGTGAATTATGTACTGATAATCATTTGAAACCGAGAAATCACAGGTACCCCAAACATTTTGACCGCTTAAATATGCCCTGAAACCTTTGTTACTTAAATATCGTACTACCTCTAATCCAACATTTTTAAATCCAAGAGGTGTTTCAATAAGAATCTTAGCATTTCTATTCTCATTTATCACTTCCTCTATACTTTTAAGTGGCAATAAGTATGTGTCTAATATCTCCGTCAATTCGCCATTATAACTCATTAACTTAATTTTCCCTAGATAATATATAAATAAATTCTGTGCGTTCTAAATGGTCCGTTAATGATCATGGAATTTATGGGTTGCCAACCAGGTACCTCGAAATCGTGAGAAACCACGCGAGCGCCATGCTTAAGTTCTTTGTTCAGTTTTGATTTCAGTTTCTCATTAATATCACTACCGAGGTATAGTGTCACGACATCAGCTATCGAATAATCAAAATCGAAAAGATCACCCCACACAATGTACGCTCTGCCCCTCAATCCTAGTTTCTCAAAGGATTCAATGCATGATCTAACGAGCGCTGGATTAATTTCAATACCAATGCCAATAGCATTAAATATGGTAACAGCTAATGTGATGATACCGCACTCACCAGCACCCGGATCTACAACAATCTCTCCAGGCTTTACATTAGCTAGCTTAAGCATTTCAAAGGCAATATCACGTGGTGTAGGTACGTAGGGCGCCGACATGCTTCGTATCCTTTCTTTACCTAAAGAAAGATTTTAAAATGCATGCCTTATGTGGGTTTCGGAGTCCGAAGCCATGTCCATAATGTCCCAATTGGAATATGAAAAAATAAGTAAGGTGGTTGGTAAGCACGTATATGGTAATTTATACGATGTTGATCCAAGTCTTTTAAGTGATGAAAATTTTTTACGATCATTAATAACAAAAGCTGCTGAGATAGCCAATGTACATTTGGTCGAAGTTAGGTCCTGGAGATTTGTAAATGGTGATAAGGAAGGAATAAGTGTCTTGGCGCTAATCGTTGAGAGCCACCTAGCAATACACACATGGCCTATTTATAGGTTCGCAACTGTTGATATATATACATGCGGGGATCAGAGCATGCCAGATAAGGCGTTTAATTATATAGTAGGTGTCCTCAAGCCTAGGAGATACATTGTTAATTATGCTGATCGGTCAAGTGAATAATTAGATAATTATTTTAAATAGGTGTAATTCTTTAATTATGCATTATTATGATGTCGGTGCAGGTATACATCTAAGAATTCTAATTGCTGTTTTAACATCGTCAGCTGTTACCGTCTTTCTACCAGCATGTCTCGCCAATTCTATACTCTTTGTAGCTATATCAAACGCAATATATTCAAGGATATCTCTCAATGCTTGTATTGCATCTTCACCTACTCTTTCAGCACCTGCCTTATGGAAAATTCTATCTATTGGTGCCAGTGGTAATTCAGGCATTAATGTTGCTCTTTAGGAATTAATATTTAAGGATTTTTCCTCTTTCTACACACAAGAAATTACGTGTGTATTAAAGACCAATATCCTCTAATTTATATGTTAATGTTGAGAATTTTGTCTTGTATAAGTAAAAGATTTTACCGCAATTATTACAACGACATACAATTATGAAGTTTTCGCTTCCTCTCCTACTCAGGAATTGCACCATTGCCCAATTATTCATGCCGCAGTATGGGCATGTAATTACCATTTACCTATCACCAAGAAAATCCATTATATTATGCTTATTATTAACATTATCTGCATCTTTCCTATTCCTTTTATCATCATTTTCTTTCTCATTCACCTCCCTAATTGCCTCATCAATTGAAATAACGACATTATTTATTTCATCACCATACTTTGTAGTTAATACCTTCCTAACGAGACCCACTATATTTTCATTAATATTATCAACCTTCCTAGCCCATTGCCCTAGATTATTTAAGGCATCAAGAGGTGTTCCAAATGCTCTCAATAAGGCCTCCGCCCTTTTTGGGCCTATACCGGGTAATGATGATAAAAATTGAATTTGGGCATCCCTTATCGTCTCGCCCCTTTTAATTGGTATTGACTTAATGCTCTTGTTACCTATTCTTTCTACAAGTGATTTCATGACATAAGCCGTACCCTCCTCATCAGGTGTATATAGCACTCTAATACCCATATCGATTAATGTACCTAGTGCGCCGAGTACGGAGTGCTTATGAACATTCCTCCTATTTAAGGCTCTCCATAAATCACCCTCAACAATTACATAAGCCCTATTAAATGCGTGCAATAACTCCTTACTTTGTTCGAATAATCTACCATCAACTATTGATGAGATAAAGTCCATGGCCTTTTTACGTTCAATACCTATATTATTAGGTAACACATAATCACCGATATCTAATTTACGAGGAATGATATTGCAACTAAGTCTCTTAATCCACTTAATAACTTCTTCTGCTGTCTCGTATTCCCGTGAATCAACTATTATAGTGCAATCCACAGGATTCCCCAATTTTAAGAACTAGGAACTGCTTAATTTACCTAATCCATACTTAAGTTTCCTCTCCATGGGGCTCCTCAGAAATAACCATATATATTCCCAATAATGTCACTGAAATACCAACAATAGTTAATGCCTGGGGGATCTGGTGAAATATTAGTAATGCGAGTAATGATGCTCCGATGGGTTCGCCTAATGTCGATGTTGTTACGGTTATGGCCCTCGAATACCTAAGGGAGTAATTTAGTAATGTATGGCCAAGTAGCATAGGACCAAGCACGATCATTGATATATAAAACCAGGTATACGGTGGGTACGGCCAAAACCTTGTACGTAATACTAATCCAACAAACAATGTTGTGAGGGCTGAAATACTGTAAACAGGTACTGTGTATGTTGCTAATGATGCCTTGGTCCTAATGAACCTGCCTATTAGGAAGTACACGGCGCCGGACATGGCTCCGACCAACGCGAGTAAATCACCAACTAATGCCTTTAGGCTTATGTAGAATTCGGGTACCGTGATTAATACAATACCTAGGAAGGCAGTTAATGTGCCAATTATTGACCTTATCCCAACCCTCTCCCCTATTAACTTACCCATTATTAACGTGAATATTGGGTATGTGGAGACCAGCGTTGTGCTTGCCGCCACCGTTGTCAAATATAGGCTTTGAATCCACGTCATGAAGTGCGTGGCCAATGCAATGCCACTAATTACCATTAGAATAAAGTCGTTTTTTGATGGTATGTAGGCATTGCTTCTTTTCTCGGTGATTAACAATGGTGATAGTACTGCTGCGGCTATGGCAGTTCTCCAGAAGGCTACGGCTATTGGTTGAGCACCAGATAGTAATATTAGTATTGATGCCCAGGATATTGCTACCACTGCAATTGTGAGTATTACATAGTACTTAAGTACCATAAATTACTTCTAGGTTAATATGGTTCAAAAATTCAAATAAAAATAGTACTATTCCTGAATATGAGCATGAAATTTATAAATCAGTCATGAGTATTACCAAAAAACGTGGTTAGAGTACCGATAAGGCTTGTTAGTTGGGACGAAATAGCCGAGTGGGCTAGGGTATTATCAATGAAGATAAAGGACTCTGGATGGCTACCTGACATTGTAGTTGCAATAGCAAGGGGTGGTTATGCACCGGCAAGACTTATTTGCGATTACCTAGGAATTTCTGACTTAATCAGTGTTCAGGTTGTTCATTGGCCATCTACGGCTCAAGCAGCTGAGAAGGCGTATATTAAGTATCCATTGTCTGTTGACTTAAGTGGTAAGAAGGTTCTCGTAATTGATGATATCGTTGATACTGGGGACTCAATACAATTGGCTAAGGAGCACATAGAACGGAATAGCAGGAATGTGGATGTGAGGACGGCAGCTCTACAATGGATATCGACGGTTGCTAAGTTTAAACCTGATTATTGGGCAATTGAGGTTAAGGATTGGGTTTGGTTTGTTTATCCATGGAATATCACTGAGGATATGACAAACTTCATAAAGAGAATACTAATTGAAGAGTCAAAGAATGGTAAGAGAGAGTGGACCTTGAATGAGATAATTAACAGGATGATTGATTGGTACGGTGATGAAATACTTAAGGTTAAGATTACCTACATAGACTTAGCTCTCAGGAGTCTCGAGAAGCAGAATATAATTACCAGGACTTATAAGGATGGTATTGAGCATATACTACTTAGAGCGTAAAATAGTGAGAGAGTAATCATTTTTAAAGTCTACGAATAATGAGTCATTAATGCTAACACAGGAAGAGAGGATAAGAGCTTCCATAATAGGTAGGTTAGGAAGATTTAGAATATACCTTTATTTAATTCTACTGCTACTTTATTTAGCGGCTTATTTTCTCGGTTATGCCGTAAAACCCAGTCAACAATTTGCGGCACAGGTTAACCAGGAAATTAACCAGGAACAGTCAGAAATGGAGAAATTATCATCAGTATCTCAGGTGGCTGTTTTCTCCTATAAATTAACTGGCATAATGGTGTCATTAGGTCCATCATTAATACCGTTATTTGGTATATGGAATACGGCAGAGCAGTGGGTATATACGGGAATCGCCACAAATGCTGTTTCTAGTAACGTGGCTATGTCAATAATGGCCGAAACAATACTATTATCACTAATAATAGCAATACCCTCAACCGACGGCTTACTCCTAACACTATTGTTAATTAATTATGGAAGAAACAGGGAATTTAGGGAATTAGCGGTTCTCTCCCTGCGCTGGTATATAATGTCAGTTATACTAGGCATAGTATTCCTTATATTATTCGCGGCAATGCCGTAATCAAACCAATTCTTTAGGTTCAACACGCCTGAATTCGAGGCCGTATTGCCTTAGGTAATGGTAAGCTGCGGATGAGATAGAAGGTGCGACGAGAATGCCCCTAACATTCTTGCCCTCCTTCTGACTCAGGTGCTCGACATAGCGCTTAAGCTGGTTAACGGCCTCTGGACCGGCCTGGCTTCTCTTGCATTCAATAACCACCAGGTTACCCTTGGAGTCTTTACCCAGTAGGTCTATGTCGCCAACGATTGTGTGATATTCCCTGGCAATTATTTGTAGGCTATCCTCAATAATACTCGGATTACTAATAATGGCATTAACAACATCCTCCTCCCTACCAAACACTCTATAATTCAGCGTAACGCCAAGTCTCACGGCACTAACAAACCTGATTACAGGAATGTCCACAACAACTACTTCCCTAGGACTCTGCCTAACGCTTCTCAGAGTTAATATCCCTAGATTAATTGATGCATATAATGTGGATGGTGGTGGGTTCCATAACCGTGGTCTCTCTTTATTGGATTCATGAACCATAAAAGTTCCATCTGGTTTAGAAATGATGAGCCTGGGCATTAAATCCTCAAGCTGAGATTTAGCCCTGCCCTCGTATGATGCTGTCATATCTCCATAAATAAGTATTACATGCGTGCTCTTCCTGAGGTTTATGAGTCGAAGAGCCTCAGCTGGTGTTGGATCCACTAAGTATTCAAGGTCAGGCGTTGTCTCTCTACCGATGAAATTAGTGATACTCATTACGGCATTATATCCTCATTTAAACATAAGAATTTTCCCTTTACTCGTTACTTCGTATATTCAACATCATCCTCACTTATTAACTCCAACTCAAAGTTTAATCTGTAAAGGATCCTAGCAAGGTCAAGCGTACTGAGCTTTAATGGATTAATAACCATATTAAGCACATTATTTTCAATCCACAAATCAAGAGGTCTAATGATCTTTAAAACCTCATTTAGATTACCTGTCTTAATCAGCCTAAACCTATAGTACCTGGCATATGCTGTACAGCCGTTATCCACTGCCTTATTTATTAAGTCAGTATCATCGTCTGTGGTTATGAGCATGCCGTTATCACTATTATTAACTATGCTCGTACGGTTCTCCTTAATAACGTTATTGAGACAATCCTTCCACTTAATCAGATAAACAAAGTTCATGAATGCATCATCTTTTTCCTAATAAATTCCTTAATTCTATGAATATCATTTTCCTCAATCTCTACGAGACTTAATGCATTAGACAATATATTGTTAAGTTCCTCTTCACTTATTGAATTAATCTCATTAAGTTCTGTCATTATATAATTAATTACGGCCCTAGCGGCTAAGCCTTTTAGGTTATTGCGCATACTTTTCAATTCCTCTAACAATTCAACACCGTTCATTGAAATCGAAGATTTAATGAAAATAAGCGTTTTTAATACTTTTTATAACGAGGAAGCATTACTATCTCTTATCAATGGGTATATAAGGTACATCATGAGGTCCTGTATAGCACGCCCTGGGTCTGAATAACCTGTGTTGATCTAGATACTCTATTGCATGTGCAGACCATCCAACTACCCTTGACATCGCAAATATTGGTGTGTAGTATTCGTAGGGTATTCCGAGTAGGTACATGGCTATGCCGCTCCAGAAGTCAATGTTTGGATATAATTTCTTAGGGGCTAGCTTTTCAAGGACAACCTTCTCCACCTCCTCAGCAATCCTATACCAAGTCATGTCACCCTTAGCCTCACTTAATTGTTTCACGAGCTCCTTGTATATCCTAGCCCTTGGATCGTACGCCTTGTACACCCTATGCCCCACGCCCATTAATCTCTTACCCTCAGCAAGTAATTTCTCCACATATGGTCTAGCGCTCTCGGGCTTCCCAATCTCCAGGTACTGCTTCATGGCGGCTTCATTAGCACCACCGTGAAGTGGTCCCTTCAATGTAGCTATGCCCGCCGCGATCGCAGAATACAGATCTGTCCATGTTGATATCGCCACAAGTGTTGCAAATGTTGAAGCAGGTACCTCATGATCAATATGAAGAACCAAGTATAAATCTATTGCCTTAGTTGATGTTTCATCAGGTTCCTTCCCAAACATCATATAGAGGAAGTTAGCGGCATGACTTAGATCCTTCCTAGGCTTAACTAGGTCCAGACCCCTGCTTGCTCTGTAATGCGCCGCCATCATTATTGGTAGTGCCGACGTTAACTTGATAGCCCTCCTGAGATTAGCCTCCTTACTATAATCACTCGGGTTCTCATCAAATGCACCCAAAGCTGCCACACCAGCCTCAAGGGCAAGCATTGGATGCGCCTTAACCTTACCCAGTGTAGTTACTACGGAATAGACCTCACTGGGTAAGTCCCTGTACGAGGCTAGTAATGCCTTAAAGTCCTCAAGTTCCTTCCTGTTAGGTAATTTACCATACAGTATTAAGTATGCTACCTCCTCAAACGTTGAGTACTTAGCCAATTCATCAATTCTGTAGCCCCTATACCAGAGAATGCCATTCTTGCCATCAATATCACTTATTGTAGTGGTCTTTACCAGTACGTCTTCAAGACCATGAATTATGGGCCCGCAGGGACTTTGAATAACCTTACCACTTGTCTCAATTTTTACTTCTTTAACCTCTTCGCTCATACGCCTCTAATTAATGCGCACTTATTTAAATACTATCCTAATATATAGTTTAACTATATTTATGATATTAGTCAACTAACGAATTCTTAATAAATAAATGTAAAAGTAATATTACGATCCTATGCAATTAAAAGCTTAATACCACTAGTTAAATGTGCTTATGGGCTCAATGATTAGGGGTCTCTTCATTGGTAGATTTCAACCACCCCATTGGGGACACGTTTGGGCCATAAGGGATATACTTAATGAAATTAATGAGTTAATAATAGTGATTGGTTCAGCACAATTCAATTACATAATTAAGGATCCGTTTACAATTGGCGAGAGGATTTGGATGTTAAGGGAAGCTTTAAGGGAGGGCGGTGTTGATTTATCGAGAATAGTCATTGTGCCAATACCCAACATTGAGAATAACGCGGCATGGTTCGGTTACTTAAGGTCATACGTACCACCATTCCAGGTAGCCTATACGGGAAATCCATTCGTGGCCATGCTACTTAGGGAGGCAGGAATTGAGGTAAGGCAACAACCACTCTACGACAGACAGAAATACAACTCCACAAGAATCAGAGAATTAATGCTGAAAGACGACTCAAGGTGGGAGGAATTAGTACCAAAGTCCGTAGTTGAGATAGTAAGGAGGATAAACGGAATAGAAAGATTAAAGACAATAGCCACAGGCGAAGCAGAACCACATAAGTGGTAAACGACCGCTCTAATCATTATAACGGGTAGGTATAAAACATACAACAGGAAAACATTGGTTTGTAACACGGCCACGGGCCAAAACAAAACTTGGCGCCGCCGCCGGGATTTGAACCCGGGACCTACGGGTTAACAGCCCGCCGCTCTACCGGGCTGAGCTACGGCGGCTGGTAAGGAGTGAGGCTTATGGCTTTTTAAGTTTTTGTTCCTGGATTTTAATATTAACTATCTTTCTTGACTTTACCAAGTTATATTTTTATTGGACCATTGCTTGCTTGAAGTTTTGCAGTGCTATATCTATTTTGTTTAGATCTTCCTTTGTTGGTATTCCGTTTACGCTTATTGCGTCTATTATAGTGAAGCCCACCTTCTCAAGCCTTGCCTTTACGTGTTTAAGTACGACGTCACCCCAGCCGTAGTCCGTTATTAGCAGTATTGGTTTTCCTCCTTTTAATTTCTTTATTAATAGGTTAATTACGTAGTCCATTAGTGGGAATGGTTCAGTATCATATGTGGATACTCCAAGAATTATACCAAGTGCATTATTGGCGTCTCCAATTAAATCACCAATACTTGCTCTCTCCTTATCTGTAAACCTATAAACACTAACATTGAATCCCCACTCATTAAGTACGTGAGTTATGTGGTTCATTATACTATCGACAAAACCATACATTGAGGAGTATGTAATCACTATTTTCTTATTAACTGGCGTTTTAAGTGCAAACTCCCTATAAAGATCTATGTATCTTTTCACAATATTACCCTTAATCACAGCACCATGTGCAGGTGTAATTATGTCAATATTGCCTCCTGTCATTGTTAATACCTTATCAAGGTTCTTGGTTACATTATCCCTGTAAAACCCGATGATGTTTGCAAAGTACTTTCTCATTGATGATATGTAATCATCATTTAAGTCATCAATAAATATTGACTTAGGTATTGTGTACGCACCAAAGACATCACAAGTCAATAAAGTCCTTATTTGAGGTATGTATGTGAACATGGTCTCGGGCCAGTGGAGCCACGGCACGTGAATAAACGTTAACTGATAATTCTTCGTGCTTAAGGTTTCGCCATCTTTAACGGCCTTAAATTTGGGATTAATCCCATAAAGGTTTCTTATTAATTTATTAGCCATGGGATGTCCAATGAAGGTAATGTCCGAGTTCTTGTCATACAGGGCCTTTATTGAACCACTATGGTCCGATTCCATGTGATGAATAATCACATAGTCTAAGTCACGGATATCGATTACTGAATTTAAGGCGTTGAGGAAGTCATTTTCTAGACCCCTCTTCCACGTGTCAAAAAGTATTACTGTGTCATTGTCAATTAGTAAATATGCATTATACGTAACTCCTTCGGGTATTTCCCACAGAGCCTCGAAGTAATTTGTTTCATTGTCATTATACCTAAGTATCATTAAATCTCCACTTACCTTATCTATAATCACCTTACGATCTTGTTCTCTCATCATCATACTCCTTCTTGTTATTAAATATTTAATAATAAGGTTGTCTTGTTTATATAAAATAGTAGGCTCACTTCAATTAATATTTTATTTTCATAAAATATTTTATGAAAATAAAATAAAAGGTAAAGATACTAAAATATTGATTTTATTTTTCAATATTGATTTTCCTTAGATCCAGCCCCTAACCTTCATTGCATTGTAGATCCTGTCCACAGCCTCCACATATGCTGCTTCTCTTATTGTGACCTGGCTTGTACCTAGTTTGTTCCACCTGTTCATCACTCTATTGAATGCATCTAACAATATTCTCTCTAGTTTGTTCCTTGTCTCCTCCTCATCCCAGAAGTACCACTGCAGGTCCTCAACCCATTCTAGGTATGACATCACAACACCGCCAGCGTTAGCTGCTAGGTCAGGCAATATCCAAACACCCCTTGAGTGTAGTATCTTCTCGGCATCTGCTGTAGTCGGGCCGTTTGCGCCCTCAACTATTAGCTTTGCCTTTATGTTGTTAGCATTACCCTTATGTATAACGTTTTCTAATGCCGCAGGTACTAATACATCGACTGGTAGCTCAAGAATTTCTTCATTAGTTACCTTCTTAGTTCCAGATGTGTCGTAGTTCATCACCGTACCTGTTTTATCCTTAACCGCCTTAACCTCGGCTAATTTAAGACCATTCGGATTGTAAACACCACCCCTGCTATCTGTTACCGCAACGATCTTAGCACCCATCTTCTCCAGCCAATATGCTCCCCAGTAACCTACGTTGCCAAATCCCTGGACAGCCACGGTCTTACCCTCAATACCACCCCATAATTTCTTGGCTGCCTCCCTGGCCCAAACAGCCACACCAAAACCAGTGGAGTACTCCCTAACTGGATTGCCCCATAAAACGACTGGCTTAGCCGTGAATACACCAGGTACGTTGTGACCAGCTATTTTGCTGTATTCATCAACCATCCAAGCCATTACTTGAGGATCTGTACCAACATCAGGTGCTGGAATATCAACTTCGGGACCTATGAAGGGTGCTAATGCCCTTGCATAGCCCCTGCTTAACTCCTCAAGTTCCCTCTTACTCAATTTCTTATAATCAACCGCAATAGCGCCCTTGCCTCCACCATATGGTAAGCCGTTTAGTGCGTTCTTAAAGGTCATTACTGTTGCCAGTGCTATGTCCTCCTCGAGTGTAACCTCGGGATGGAACCTTATTCCACCCTTGTAGGGTCCTAGGGCATTGTTGTGCTGCACTCTATAACCCGTGAATACTTGCATTTTTCCATTGTCCATCTTAACGGGTATGCTAACGGTTATTATTCTTTGAGGCCTGCTCAGGATTTCATAGGTCTCCTGTGGATATCCACCTAGCTCTATAGCTCTCTTTAGTGTTTGTAACACACTTTCTAGGAATGTAGTTCCCTTTAGCGACATCGAGACTATGTAAGTGATGGGTTATTAAATCTTTCTCTATTAGCTTATGTAATACGAGCATCGCATATGTATTAAGACCTAGGTTAGCATTATAAAATTATTAATAATGTCTATTTCCGAGAGCACATGAGCCAAAAGGCGCTCAATAGGCTCATAGTTAAGTTGACCAAGGAGAATCTATGGATTTACATAGTTAAACTATTAATGGAGAGGCCAATGTATGGCTATGAGATAGCTAAGGAAATTAAGGAACGCTTTAGCATTAGCATAACAAACGTTGGTGTTTATGTTGTGCTTTATAAAATGGAGAGAGACGGTTTAGTGGAGACATTCATGAGCGATGGGTCTAAGATGTATAGGCTAAGGCCAGAGACCATCGAGCTTTGGTTAAAGGCCAGGGATTTCATATCCTCAATCCTTAAAGAGGTTTTTAATTGCGGTGTTGATTGTGGTTCTGGGAAAACTTAAGGATAAGGTGGAAAGGATAGGCAAGGATATTCTTGAAAAAGGTCTTGCGAAGATTATGCCTCGAAATCCCAATATATTAACCATATTATCCCTAATTATTGCATTACCAACACCCTACTTAATGTGGCTGCATCATTATTGGGCATACATATTAACATTTGTATTATTAATCCTAGCAAGCGCACTTGATATGCTCGATGGCTTAATTGCCAGGTATTGGGGAAGAACCTCCAAACTCGGTGCATTCTTGGATTCAACATTAGACAGGTATGTTGATTTTATAGCACTTATTGATATTTGGATAGCTAGTGATAGGGGCTTATTGAGTATTATTTCATTATTACTTGCAATACTGGGTTCATTAATGACCAGCTATGCTAGGGCTAGGGCGGAGGCACTTGGCGTTAAAATGATGGGTATTGGGCTCCTTGAAAGGGAGGAAAGATTAATTATTATTCTCCTCATTCTTCTCATATTTATAATTACGGGCATAAACGCGGTGATGGTGTATGGCCTAGCTCTCCTCGCTTTATTAACAAATATCACCGCTATAGAAAGGATAGTTATCGTAATTAGGTCCTTAAGTAACTCTACTGGGCGTTGATTCTTTTGGTTATCATTTTAATAGCAGGGAAAAGTTAAGCTTTATTAATAATCCCAGGTATAGTAATTGTTGAGTATGTCTGAGGAGGGCGAGAATATAGCTATTTATATAGAGAATGAGAGTATAGCCAATAAGGAGATTGTTAAGTCCAACCTAACGGATGCAGTAAAGAATTACGTGAAGAAACTATTAGATAAGTGGAACCCCGATGAATCAGACTTCATAGTTCTTAAGGTTCCTCAAACAATAAGTCTAAATCTACCGCTGAGTAAGGAGCTTTATAAGAAGGTCGAGAAGTTCGGTGTTAAGAGGGTTGGTAATAAGGCCGAGGTTGAGATACCGACTTATGAAATAATATATAGCAATAGATGGATGGGTGAGGACATGGAGGCCGACAGATTTGTCGTAATAATGCCCTACATAAATGATGACGTTATAAACCAAGTGGTGAATAACATATTATCATCACTTGCACCTGAGGGTGAGGAGGAAGGTGAAGAATTTCTTGAGGAGTAGTTTCATAAAATATCACGAGTAATTATCTATTATTGACGAACCCATCACACCCTCAAACTCAATCCCGAACGCATCAAGAACCTGCTCCAGCGAGGTCCTTAGGTACTCAATATACTTATTGGGATCAATTTCATCAATCCTAGCCAACTGTATCGGCTTAACTCCATCCTTACCTGTGGTCTTTACGTAGATTATTATATCGCCAGGCCCAATCTTATAACCCAGGTTCTTTAATTGCAACGCAGCCTTTACATGCTGTGGCGTATTCTTTGTATATGATTCAAGAGGCTTAGTAAGTGCGGTCCTTATCGCCAATTTATTAAGTGGTATCTCCTTCCTTTGCAGTTTTCTATAGTAGTCTCTAACTCTACTTCTTACCTCCTCAACAACCTTACTAACATCCTCAAGACCCTGTATATCCGAGAGAAGACCTAGAACTTCATTAAAAGCCTCCTTAGCGAAGTCAGGGGTATTTCGTTTCTTACCAACTAATCCCTTTATATCTAACTCACTGCTTTGTAGTATACCAACGTAATTCTTTTTCCTACCACTCATAGCAACTAATCTATAGACTTTATCGAGCTCAATCTCAATACCAAACTCCTTATCCACCCATCCAATTAATTCCCTAAGTTTATTCTCATCAGGATTCCATATGAAGAGACTATCGGTATCTCCATAGATTGGTACTAACCCAAGCTCAAGCGCCTTTAATACGGTTTTAGATAGTATATACCTAGCGAGGGCCGTTGTTAATTCAGCAGCTGGTGGGCAGTATAATTGGAATACCTCAGCTCCTAGTACGCCGTATGATGCATTTATGAAAACCTTCAAAGCGCTTTGTACAACATTATAATAGCTCCTTAATAGCTCGCTTGGTGCTGATTTCGCCAATTTCTTATATACATAAGCCCTTAAATCCCTTAATAGTCCAACGATAAGGGCTGTTAATCCTCTCCTATCATTACATACCCAGTGAGGTAATTCTGGAATTGGCTTATTATTTTGTTCCTTTTCATTTAGGCACTTAACGGTTTCGTATGATATGTTCCACCGCTTTATCACTGAGGGATACATACTTGCGAAATCTAGTACGTAAACGTTTGGGAATATGCCTGGGATTGGTTCAAGAACTATGGCACCCGCATACTTCTTACCCTTAATTATTGCCTTGGTGGCAATGTCCCCTTTAGCCTTGACTATATCCTCCTTCTCCGGTATTAACCAACCCCTCCTTCTGTGCTCGTAATAAAGCATGTTCCTTATCCAGGCAGATATTTGGCTCCTAACTAGGTCATCTGGTGGTGTTTTGGATATTCTTGACATTAATATTATTAATCTTAATACAAGGTTATCATCGTATGTCGTTAGATAAAGTCCCAGAAAAGCATCCCTAAAGTTATAATTTATTAATTCAACGTAGCTCATTTGCGATACGGTTTTCTCTCTACTTATTTTCGACATACCTATTATTGCATGGGCTATTGTATCAAGTGTTCTATCCATACCCCTATATTTACCGCCAAATGCGTATACTTCAATTGCCCTAATGTTGAAGAACTTATATAAGTCAATATGTATTCCAAGGGCTGTGGAAGCCTCATTTCTCCTCAGTATTATTGGTATCTCCTCCTTCTTGAAACCAAGCTTTAAGGCTCTATGGTATATGTAGGGCAGGTCAAAGTTATCACCGTTGAATGTAATTAATATTGGGTATTGCAGGATTATTGAGAATAATTCCTTCAGCATATCATACTCACTATCGAAGAACTCCACCTCAACATCATCATACATGAGATCCTCAAGCTCTTCAGGTCTTAACTCTATATCTGGTCTCCTAAGTACAAGTATCTTTTTCAATCCATCGCTTCCAGCGAGACCTATGGCTATAATCTCGTAATTAGCCTCCCTCGGGTTAGGTACTCTATTCTCTTGCGGTGTGAATACTTCGATATCAAGGGATAATCTCTTAATATTCGGTACAGGTGCTTGAAATAGCGGTATCCACCTCCTTGCTTCCTCGAGGAACTCCCTATCATTTACGTATAATTTATTTATGAATCCCTCAATCTCAGTAGGTATCTCAATAGGTACTGGTACTAACTTTCCATCCTCAATTCTATAAAACATTCCAGGTATAATCTCATTATCATATATATAACATAGGTGATATCTAATTCTTGATTCCCAAGTCCTTGGTAATAATTCCCTTATTGAGTCAGCCCTACCTCCAATACTCAGTGGGTCCTTAGCATTTATCTTCGTAAGCACCACCTTCCTATCATCTAACGGATCATATTTCTCAACAGCTTCAATATTGCTAAACCCTGGATGAAGAATTACCTTTGTAAACTTTGAAGTTAATTCCTCAGGTTTTACATTAGTTAGTAAGTAAGGTTTATGGCCGGTATTGTCATACCAAAAGTAGATCCTATCATTGACAGGATCGTATAATTTAATGAGGGCTTTTCCCATCTTTCCATCATATGTTACAGTAAGTACTATTGATGGTGGCGTATTTTGTGGCGTCTCGGCCTTTATGGTGATCTCTTCCTCTTCTTCCTCCTCACGTTCTTCAAATTCTTCTTCCTCAATCTCTTCCTCTTCCTCATCCTCCTTACTCCTCATTGCCTTAACAAACTCTAGATATAATAACTAACTTATTAAACCGCCGCCTCCTTGCCTCAAATACTATGAATCACAACTACACTTTCCCGTGTGAGTGAATTATTTAAGTAAAACGTGTTAGACAATTAATGATGAGTAAATACCTGGGCGATATTGTTTGGCCAACAATATTATTAATTGCAATAGTTATTCCAGTATTTATTACGTACGAACCATACATATTAACAAACACCCATTATACCATATCTTCATCAATTACGCAAACATTAAGTAACGCCATGAAAAATCCAATAAGTCTCCTATCAACATACCTACTTGGGGATCTTGCTCCATATCTGTACATAGTCATTGCGGCCTTATTCATTGTTCATCGACAGAGAACTTATAAACTACGTAATGAACTTGGTCTATCCTGGATACCATTATTCGGCAAACTTACAATACCAGTGGTGATAATTCTAGCAGTAATATGGTTTTTAATAAGTGGTTTACTGCCTCTCACGGTATTGTTACCTCAAATACCATCAGTAAACATGCTTCTCCTTATTTACACATTATATCCAATTGCAGTTAGTGAGGAATTCGTATTTAGAGGGTTCATACTTAGTAGATTATTGCCAAGGCATGATTCCGTAAGCATTATTACTTCATTACCCGCCATAATAATAAGTGCCATTTACTTCACAGCGGCACATGTGCCAGTTTACCTTGCCGTTTATGGACTTAATAATCTATTATCGGTTCTTTACACGCTTAGTTATATATTTATTTACGGGGTAATAGCAGGCCTTGTATTTATCTCTACGAGAAATGTTATACCTGACATCGTAATTCATTGGATTAACGATTACTTATCTATAATAACCGTGATTTACCTAATGCATTAATTAAGGCGCTACATAAAATACTTGAAATATTGATTGCTGAGTCCTTATAATCCTCAAGATCTATTAACTCCTCAGGTTTTGATGATATGGCCAATGAATTAACCACCACAAACGGTATGCTTAACCTATTGGCGTATCTCTCGAATTTCCTTAATTCTCTATTTTCATGGGTGCCATCATATGCATTATTAAGGATTGTCAGGATTGGTTTTTTACCATTCCTAATTAACAGGTTAATGTATGATCTTAACCTGAATAATGCACCCTCAATACCATCAAGGTTCGCGGAAACTATCAACACAGTATCAGTGTTTGTTTGCCTTATGAAGTCTAATGTGGATGAAAAGCCACGCTTATATCTTCTAGATGAGCCTGTCAAGAGTCCCATAACACCCTCAATAATCAATATATCTAATCCAATACTCCTGACTGTACTCAGTGTCTCCTTCCAGTCGATCCAACCAAGTGATTTACTTCCCCACCTTAATTTTATGCTCATCCATGGCTTAAATGGTCTATTAAGGATATAGAGACTTGGGTGTAAGTCCCTAATATCACCTGCCAATTTGGCAATACCTACGTAATAACCAGCCCTGCTTAAGCAGAGGGCCAATGCACTTGTTATTAATGTCTTACCTTCGCCAGTCATTGTGGACACGACGGTGATTATTCTAGTGCTCATTCCAGGATTACCACCTTCTCTACTCATCCATTCATTCTCGCGGTAACTTCTGTAGTAATTAGAAATTTCATTTTCATTATAAACCCCAATTTCACTAAGTATATTCCTCGTTATTGGAGATCTAGGTCCTAGTAATCCATGAACCATGGTACCAAATACGTTGTACTTGCGTGATATGATTAACGTAGGTACGTTAATCTCGGCATTCCTATAATTATGCCTTGGCACTTGCGATACTCCAACGACCTGCACATTATCCGATAGAATCCTCATTCTACCATATGTATGTGCTTGCCAGCCCTTTAATTCAGTATTTACAATATTCCTGGTTACCCATGATTCATTAACGATACTAACCCTCACAGGTCCTGTAACAATTAATGGTTCAAAAATAACGTCTAGGATGCCAAGTCCCTTAGAGTACCCAGGTAGCCCTCTAACATTGAGATTTACGGCTCTTGACAATAATTGAGTACCTGAACAAACACCTATGGTAAGCCCACCCCTTTCAGCATATTCCCAAATTTCCTTTTCAATCCAATTATAACGTTGCAATACCTGGGACTCCACCAAGGTTCCAGGTGGTAATATTAACATATCAAGATCCTTAATGATGCTTGGTTCATTAATACGTAGGTTAAATGGCAATTCTTCATAATAAGGCATTGCGCCTCTAATACTTAATACCCCTATCTTAATCATTATTAATCACTATGATATTACCACAGCGTCAATACCATTACTTACCAAAGTTGATACAGTATCAGCATTATCATCAAAATGAACCAATATTTCATACCTTCTCAATAAGCTCTTAATTGTCCATGACTTATAAATAGGGTCCGGGTCAGTATTATTATCAGGTCTCATAAATAATTCCTCAAATTCATTCACACCAAAACTCCTTAATTGATTTATTGTGCATTCCCTCATTGATTCTCTCCTACCTGTAACGATTATTATGCCGAAGTCCCTATTCCTTAACTGTTTAAGAATATCTATAATCCTTGGTTTAGGTTTATCCATGAACAGCTTTTTGCAATCAAGAAAGCAATCCCAATCAACTTCGTTATTAGGCCTAAGGCAAAGCCTTAACCTGCTCTCCGAATTAACCAGGACTCCATCGATATCAAAGGATACGTACTTAATGTATATCACCCCTTACTCATCAAATGCAAGGTCTAGGCACTTAATGCCATTGCAGCTTATATAATTAATGCCAATCATCTTAGGTAAGTAATACATTTGCTTAACTGACTCCGTGGCTACGGTATTAACCCCAACGCTTTTGAGGAAAGGTGACACAACAGGACATGTGGTTAATACCAAGTGTATGTTGGAATTCTCAAGTAGATTAAGTTCGTCTTGACTTAGTGAGTTTATTACGAAGGGCGTTGTGGCTATGTAAACGGGCTTTTTAGCCCTTCTGGATCCCTTGCTTCTTACGTAATTAATGACTGACATTACCTCGTCAATACCATAATGGGGACACCCGAGAAATATGGCATCAAAATTTTGTTTTTCTACTCCGGAATCCTTAATTATATCGTTAATGTCTAGATTAATTTCCTCAGGCTTATCCATCATTGCTAAGTACTCCTTATGATTTGGTGTTACTCCATCGATTACCATGAATGCATGGGGTGAGTACGTTGCATAGCTAGCCAGTAATTGCTTAATTACAGCATTGCCACCAAACTTAGCCACCAGATATGGCTTTCCATCACCGACCTCCTCAGCAATTTTCCTACCTAGGAGCCCCGCGATTAATGGATTATTAATTGCCTGCCCTCCCTTAACCCTAACTACATGCGTTGGTACCCTACCACTCAGTGTGTATAGCCCATACCTTGGAACCCTACCAACTAATGCCGACAAAACAACGAAAGGTCCCGGTAATTTTTCGGTCCAAGCATCGTGAACGGCATTTATATAGGCAATTGCATTTGATTCAGCCCATGCATGGTAAGTCCTTGGTCTAATCCGTAGGTACTCGTACGGGGTACATGTAAGCCATAGACTAGCGCCCATACTTTTTAATGCATTTATTATTCTCCATTGCTTGTCAATGAACTCCTTATCTATTCCCCAATCATTAAGTACATCAATGCCCACAGGATTTACCGTTGTAAATACGTGAAATCTAGCACTGGATTTTGCCAAATCCTCTAGGTACTCGAGACCTGGATCACCTATTGTTAAGTAGGAGACACCTGCAATATGCGCTGTCTCTATCTCAATGAGCCTATCAGCCTTTAATACATCGCCGACCTTAACTACGACCTGCATTGCCCTTGCAATGGCATCTCCATAATCACCATGAAGCATGGCTTCCTCATACTTACTAAGGTACATTCAGCACCTTAGATCTAGGTGGAGAAAATAAATCTTAAATAGATTATTATTTTACACGAACTCGGTAATGCTCAATAACAGTAAAATCGATTTATTTAGGAACGTTTCTGCGTTATTTACTGACTATGATGGTACAATAGCGCCAATAGACGTGGCAAGGCAATTGAGTAAACCCCCTGTGGCTATTTATGAAAAACTGAATGAAATAAGTAAATACATACCAATAGCCGTAATAAGTACCAAGGATTGCGACTTCTTAATTCCAAGAACCGACTTTGCCAGAGCGTGGTCCTGCACAAATGGTCTTGAGATAAGAATTGGAGGGTCTCATCATATACATGAGGATTTACCTAAATGGCAAGATAAATTTGAATCTCTGATTAATGCCATAAATAGTATCAACGAGTTAAAAGGCATTTATTTAGAAGTGAAGCGTGTTGGTAATTTGATTGGTGGATTGGGAATTGATTGGAGAACCAAGGGTTCAATAAACATGAAGGTTCTTAATCAAATTATTAAGTCGGCGAGTGAATCAGGATTTAAAGTCATTAAGTATAGGGGTCATCCATTCATAGATATATATCCAGGGATACAAATCGATAAGGGTTATGCTGTAATGAGGCTCAGGGAGCTTATGGGTATAAAGGGGCCAATAATGTATATGGGTGATTCAGAAAATGACATTCCCGCAATGAGAATCGTTGAGTATCCCATCGGTATTAGGCATAGGTATAATGAGGGTCTTGATCTACCAGTATTATTGTGGGTTCATGAGAATGAACTACCAATCTTTCTTGATTACTTATTAACGGCCCTAAAATCCAAGGTTCATTAATTTCCGGAGCCTAATTAATTTACTTAGCCGTCGTAATTTAACCTCATAGTTATTACTCACTTTTAAATCAATTCTAAGAGAATTCATAACCCTAGACTCTATAATACTTTCAACATTCATATGCTTCTTGAGTGCCGTAATTAGATATATTAAAAACCTTTCTCTATAGTAATCAATAAACCCACAAATATGGTTTAGGCATATAGAGTGCAAGACCCTCAAGACCAACCCTCTCGTTAGGCTTCATTAAATGCCTATACTCACTTGCTTTCGGATTTATTAGAAACCAATTATTTCGTGGTATAATTATTCTCGGTAATTTACCCTCAAATCCACATCGCTTACATCGTAGTAATCCTGATCTTCCCATAGACTCCATAGGGCCACCACACCTAGGGCACCTCGGATTTCTCACCTCGACATACCTATCATGGAGTACTCTCATACCCTCGATATACAGATCAAGTTTCTCATTCGGCTTAACTCCACCCCACGCCTCTACCATGCATCCCACGCAATTCGCCAACTCCTTAGAAACACCGAGATGTCTATACGCTATTGCCTTATGAGCATCATCTAAGGTAAGGTGCACATGGCCTTTATCATCAAATACCGCATTCATTAAAATACCTATAAGATCAACATTCCTATAAGGGATGTATTCGCTTGCTCGTGACCTATGGTCGTTAGTTCCCTGGTTTGTCACGTAGATGATCCACCCAATAGCATTATACTTATTGGCTAGGTAATTACCCATGGCAAGCACATGATACGGTGAATCACCCCTAACACCAAATAATACTGGGTCAGGTCCATGAGGTTCAATGAGTACTTGATCTTCATTTATATTTAAGAAAGTGAATGGTCTTGTTGTATGGTCCCAGTGCTTCACGTCAATGGGATTAATCATGGGCCTATCCTCATCCTCAGGTCTATATGCTATGAATTCGTACGTGGCATCAATTGGTATGAAACCTAACGATGCCAATGCGCCAATAGTTCCTCTACCACCCATAAGTTTTGCATTTACTTTGCTAGCGACTTTACGTGCGAGGTCTAACGTAACAATATCCCTAACACTCTTCCTATAAAACCACGTTAATCTCTCATCAACCTTAAGCATATTTCTTATTACTAGGTATGCAATACCAGGGCTTGTCTTACCAACTCTCTTAACCATTTGGTTGATTAATGATTCCATGAGCTCAACATGATCCTTAGCATCATCCTCAGATTCAACGTAAATAATTACTGACAAAGATGCATTACCTCTTGTTTTAAATGGTACGTAGGGATTTAACCTGGTTAGGCGTGGTAATCCAATAACACTCCTAGTAAGGTTCTCTCTAACTAGGTATTTTATAAATGAATACATAACATATGTCGTACATCCACCACCTTCCCAATCAGTGTCATCAATACCAATCATTAAGTAAGGCATTAGGCTTAGGCATAATTTTAGAGAAGAGGCAATTATCTCTTTCCCATAATTCCTTGTTAGGATTACTTTGATATTAAAGCGATGAAAGCCTTTTAAAGAAAATTGCATAATCCCAGTTAATTATGGCTGAGAGTGAAGAGCCGGAGAGGGAGGAGCGTGAAGAAGGTGAGGAAGAGGAGACTGAAGGGGTTGAGGCAGAGGGTACGGGTGAGGAGGTTAGTGAGGGCGAAGAGGGCGGTGCAGGTGGTGTTGTTGAGACTGAGGAATATTATAGAATAATGTTCCCGAAGGGTAAGGAGTTTAGATACATATTTACAGCCCTTGCTAATTTACTCCAGGAGTCGAATCTTATTATTGATTCTGAGGGTATTAAGATGAAGTCCATAGACCCGAGCAAGGTTTCCCTGGTGATTTTAAACATACCTGGTTCAGGCCTTGAGGAATACACAGTGACTAAGGAACTAAAGATAGGAATAAGCTTTGACCTGATTAAAAAGATATTAAAGAGAGTTAAGGCGAGAGAAAAGGTTGAGCTTGGTGTTGACACCAGTAGGAATAGGTTCTTCGTAACAATATACACGAAAAAAGGTAGGGAGGGTGGTTTTTACAGGAGGTTTGGTCTTCCAATAATTAATATAGCCGAGGAGGAGGTTCCTGAACCTAAGCTTGAGTACCCTGTTAGGATTAGGATGGATATGGATGTGTTTATTGATGTATTAAGTTCAGCTAATGAGTTTTCTGACTCCGTGAGATTTATAGCTAAGGAAGATGCCTTTTCCATAATGGCCGAGAGCGAGGGTGGTAAGGCAATTGAAACAACATATACGAGTAGTGATGAAGTATTTTATGAATATTCAGTGCAGGGTTCACATGATGCTATGTACTCCGTAGAATTACTCCTCGATTTTATTAAACCTATGAAGCAAATAAGTGAGACTGTGACAATAGAGTTTGATAATAATAAACCGTTGAAATTAACAATAGATTTTGCAATAGGTTCAGTACAATTCTATTTAGCGCCCAGGGTAGCTTAATCCCATTAAAATTTAAATGGTGTATTTAATCGATAAATAGTCATGCGGTGGTATTATTATAGGTATTAATTGGGAAATATTTGCATCAAGCGATGTACCTTTAATAGAACCCTCCCTAGGTTTAAAATCAAGGTTGAGATTAATAGCCTGATCACTCCAATTACCTATGAATAATACGCCATGACCATCTACAGACTCAATTCTAGTGATTATATGCGTGGTCATTATTGACCGGGTTTCATAATCATTATCAAGCGTGACTTTACCGCCATTTATATTAACATTTAAATCACTAATAACATATGCACGATTTAGACTTGCCATAAGGATAATATAATGATCATCTAGGTAAATAAGGATCCAGTTTAGGTACGGTACTATGTTTGTATTCATGGTAATATGTAGCGGCCACCTTACTGGGTTTAATAATGATAAGAACGTTAGATACTTTAGTTCTTCATTTGATGAGTATAATAGTTCATTAAACACCCTGAGACCCATTGTGGGCATATTATATTTATTAAAGGCGATGGATAGTTTTGATATTCTTTCGGGATCTAACTCATGGATCTTCATATAATATTTATATAATGCATTTACTGCTCTATTATATTCATACAACCTATTTGCTAGGCATATTAATTCATCCTTACAGCTTTTCCTTAATTCAGCCCTAATTCTCATCATTTCATTCCTTAAATTCATTATTAACTTAACGTTCCTTTCTTCACGTAATTTTCTATACGTACTTAAGTACTTAATCATTAGTTCATCATCACTGCAATACTCAGGTTCAATATTGAGTAGTTCATAGGCATTCCATAACCATGGCATGTACTCACACCTGGGCTTTATGTAAATACCCACGCCTAGGTTCAATGTATAATCCTGCTTAGAGGTATATATTACTAGGTGTGTCATGGATTTATTATTTTAATATTGATAATGGTGAGACGTATTTATTATGCTCTATTATCGAACCTGGATAAATTACGGTGTTAGCCCCTATTCTAGCCTTAGGCCCTACTATAGCACCTAGTTTAGCGATCTGTTTTCCCTTAACAATAACTGGTGATAAATGCGATACCTCAACGCCACTTGGTAATACGTTTAATGTCACAACACCTGGCTCTACGGTACTTTCATCACCAATTATCGAACTACCTATGAATGATCCCCTACCCACTGTAGCCCTATATCCAATTAATGATTCCGTTATTTCAGCATCAGCGCCAATTACGGATTCCTCCTCCAGTGATGTATTGTTCCTAATTATCGCATTATTGCCAACATAAGTATTTTTACCAATATATGCAGGTCCTCTTATTATTGCGCCATGGTCTATCCTAGCGCCCTCGTCTATTATCACAGAGCCCTCTACAACTGCTCTTGGTGAAATATCGGCATCCTTACTAATCCTGGTCTCCTTTAAGTCAATCATTAAGTATTTTATTGCGCTCAGTAAGTCCCAGGGATAACTAACATCAACAAACCATCCACTCCATAAAGCTGTATTGATATTGCCTTTGAACTGCTTTAGGGCTTCGTTAATATTTCCGTTAAATTCTTGTAGTGAAATTAGAAATTCCTTTTCAGTTATGAGTATCCCAGTCCATGCATAGCCTGATTTATGCTCTACGATCTTATTTATTGAGACAGTATCATTTATCTCAACCTCAAAGTAGCCTTGCAGGTCTGATAATGGGGTCATTAATATAGTTATTGGCTTCCCTGAATTCACATGACTGTTCAATGCAAGTTCATAGGCTTCTCGGGGTAGTATTACGTCACTAAACGATACTATTGTTGTGCCCTTGCCAACAATTTCATTTATCATTCTTAATGCACTATCAATATCATCACCCTTTTGTCCCACATTCTCTATTGAAATATTATTAAAATAGCGACCAAGTTCATTACCTATCTTTGCAGGATTTCTAGAAATAACATATATACTCTTTAAACCCAACCGAACTAGGTTATCTGTTGGATAATAAATAAGTGGCTTTCCTAGTAATTTAATGAGTGGTTTATCGAGGTAAGGCGTTAATGGTTCCATATTAGTGCCTCTACCACCACCAAGTATTACGCCAATAATTTCTCTTGAGTAGGCCATGGTCATCACTCCACAGTCACTGTCTTTGCCAAATTCCTTGGTTTGTCTGGGTCATAACCACGGGCAACAGCAGTATAATAAGCAAGGAGTTGCATTGGTACGATATATATTATTGGAGCTATCCTATAATCAACATTTGGCAATTCAAGCACTGCATTTAGTAACTCTTTAAATTTACCAATGTATTTCTCAGGTACGAATCCTATTGTGTATGCGTCCCTTGCCTTCATTTCCATTACATTACCGAGTAATGGATCTACATTATCATCATCAAGTATCGAAAAGACTACGGGATAACCTTCCTCAACCAATGCTATGGGTCCATGCTTGCTCTCACCAGCGGGATACGCCTCGGCATGTATGTAAGCTATTTCTTTCAGTTTCAAAGCACCCTCCATACTCAACGGAACACCAATTCCCCTACCTAAGTAATACGCGTTCTGTCTCCTACTCATATACTCACTTAATGCCTTAACCCTACCTTCAGTTCTAGTTATAATATTTTGGAGAAGCCCAGGTAACTTATTAAGTGAGTCCATGATACTCCTATACTCATTAGCGTCTAATTTGCCCATGATAATGCCAGCCCTTAAGGTAAGTATTGTCATTATAACCAATTGTGTGGTAAAGGTCTTTGTTGCCGCAACACCGATTTCGGGCCCTGCCCTTGTATAAAGTACGTAATTTGACTCTCTGGGTATTGCACTATCAATAACATTGGATATGGCAATAACCTTAGCGCCTCTCTCCTTCAATGCTCTCACAGCTACTAAGGTATCTATTGTCTCACCTGATTGGCTTATGGCTATTACAGTATCATTATCATTAACGGCATTAACATACCTCTTGTACTCAGATGATATTACGGCATGCGTATCAAGGCCTAGTACTGTCGTAAGTAGGTAATCACCAACGAGGCCTGCGTGGTATGATGTACCAGCGCCAACTATTAGTATTTTCCTTGAATTTAGGAGGAGATTAACCACGTTATCAAACTCCTTTTCATTAATACCTGCCAATGTTGAGCCTATGGCAAAGGGTTGCTCATGGATTTCCTTAAGCATGAAGTGCGGGTAACCCTCCTTGCTTGCCATTTCCGGTGTCCAACTAATTAGCCTAATCCTCTCCTCAATATTAACAGGTACGCCATCCTTCTCAATATAGACTTTGTTGGGCTCAATATATCCATACTCACCGTCTCTAAGTACAATTACCGTGTTTGTGAACTCAAGAAATGCAGGTATGTCACTGGCGACAAAGTTAGTGCCATTACCAATACCAATAACTAGAGGTGAGGTATTTCTGGCAAAGTAAAGCCTGTTGGGTTCCTGTGATATGGTAACGACAAATGCATATGCGCCCTTAAGCCTTGATAATGCTGCCTTAAATGCATCAAATGGTCTATAACCAAGCTTCAGATACTCCTCTATTAAATGAGCGACTACTTCAGTATCGGTCTCGCTCTTAAAGACGTGGCCTTTCTTAATGAGTTCCTCCTTAAGTTCTAGGAAGTTTGATATTATACCGTTATGAATAATAGCAACACTACCTGTACAGTCTGTATGTGGATGCGCATTCTCATCGCTTGGCTTACCATGGGTTGCCCATCTAGTATGTCCAATAGCCGTCGTGCCATCAACCTCATCAAAATTTAGCCTAGTACTAACCTCGATGATCTTACCCTTACCCTTCCTAACCTCTATGTAATTGCCCTTAATGACTGCAATGCCAACGGAGTCATAACCCCTGTACTCAAGCCTTTCAAGGCACTTTCTAACGACTTTACCAATGGGCTCCCTAAGGTTATTTGGTAACGATGTTATACCAATAATACCACACATAAACTAGGCACTTAATCCTAAATAGAATAAACAGAATTAATAAATATTTAGTTACTCAAGAAAGAAGACCTAACTCGATCTCAAGAATAGTTAGTAACCTGCATAAAATCGAGGACGTATCCATGACATACTTACCAATCCTAAAAACATCATCAGCAAGTTGATACGTGCGTTCATCAAATGAACCCCTTGGAAACGCGCCAATCATTATCAAAGGTCTCCTGAACTCCTTAATGTAGTTAATAAATGATTTCCATGAAATCTCCCTCCCCTTTACATCATCAAGTAGTATTTTATGGTCTGTTAATTCCGTATTCAGTATATAGTCAATTCCATTCACGAATTTTAATAATGGTTTTCCATAGGGCGGTACCTTACCCTCCTTGAATAATTGGCTCATTAAGCCCGTGAAATTCTCATAGTTGCGTGGTGGACGTATCTCCGGATCAACGTCAATTACTAAATTATTTATTGTGTGAACATACGTCTTAACTAGGTTATTACGTGCAAGTAGACTACCCTGTATCAGAAGGAGCGCTTGGTGAAGTATATCGGGTCTTCCTCGTTTCTCAGCATTAGGTAAATCGATCATTGCTCTATGATGTCTAGCCCTATCGAGAATCAGGTATCTAGCGTCTTTGTGTCTCCTCCTTGCGTCTTTAATTATTACTGGGTCATTTAGTAATTCCTTGGGTACCGTCTCAAGCGCTGTTTCGGTAAGTAGAATTACTATTTTCTCCACAAGTGCTTACTAGTGCTGCGCTTAATTTAAGAACTGGTCAACATTTATGGTTTGGAGGTTAAATATTGTGGTGCATTCCTCATACATGCACTTTATAATTCCATGGAATTTCCTAGATATGGCTAATATCCTGTAATTATCAGGTGTGGTATGTGCTATTAAGGTCTTAGCACCTCTTTTCTTTAGGTCATTTATGGCATATGCCACAAGTTTTGTACCGATGCCCTTGCCTTGATGGTTATCTTTAATTACAATAGCCATCTCATAACAACCATCACTTAAATAAACGGCTTCCAAAACTCCAACAAGTTCATTACCTATAAAAGCCCCATAAATGATATTACGCGGGTCAGAGAATACGGACCCGATGTACCTCTCGAAATCCTTAAAGAAACCCCTGAACCTGTAATAAATACTTTCGTTACTTAATGAATTGTATAAGTCAATTACTAACTTACTATCATTGCCCTTCAACTCCCTAAATTCAAGCTTAACTAATGGTTTCGCGATACTCATTATCGATCATGTTATACCACTATTAACCTTTTAAATTTCTTTCTCTTCAAGTGTAAAATACACCCAGTAGAAGTATCGTATACAAAGATATAATGATGATTTATTACGAATATCATTATATAAAATAGAATTGAATAGACAAGAATATTTCATGGTTGAATAGTATCGTGGAGCAACTTACTATCTATATTTATATAATTTAGATAATAATTCATTTGGTATAAAAATTATTTACCACCGCCACCCGCTCCTCCAGCTGCTGTCTTTCCTTTCGCCACACCTACCGTTAAGCCCAATCTACCTGTTGTCCTTGTCCTTTGGCCCCTAACCTTAAGCCCTAGATTATGCCTAATGCCCTTCCAGCTCCTTAGCTTCTTCATTAAATCAATATCCTTCTTAGCTGCCAGCACTAGATCAGCGCCTAGTAAATGTACGTTTCGCCCAGTTTCTGGGTCCTTAGGTCTATTTACAAACCAACCAGGTGCAAATTGGTATAGGTTCCTCACGGCCCAATCAAGCTTCCTAACAGTCTCATCATCAAGTTGTCCCAATCTAATTAATGGGTTTATTCCTAAATACCTGCATATTGCATATGCCGTTGGTATTCCAATACCTCTAATTTTGGTTAAGGCATAGGCTACTGGTTTAAATCCATCCAGGTCAGTGTCACCAATTCTAACTATCTGCTTAACTTCCTGCGACATTCAGGGTTAATGCCAGTATGGGTATTTAAATTTTAATTTAAAGTATGACCTCGCCCTCCCTATATATTGGCTCCATTATCTCCCTATACGGCCCTATCTTCGTGTTTTTAGCAACAAATACGGAATCCTTTATATAAACGCCATCACCAATCACAGATCCATCCTCAATTCTAGCCCACTTACCAATATACGTATTGCTCCCAACAATGCTTCCCGAAACATAAACGCCATCGCATAATAATGATCCATCAAAAATTAATGAATTTACTATCTTAACCGTATTACCAATCTTCGAATTTTTATGAATTATAACATTCGGTCCAATCTCAGTATTATTACCAATAGTAACGTTTGGACCTAAATAAACAGGAGGTTGCATGGTAACTGTTGATGGTAAGTCAGCATTTATACAATTACTATTACCATCCCTACACCTACTGGTTAAAACGCTGAAGTTAGCCTTCATGTAGTCTTCGGGTGTGCCTATATCGAACCAAAGACCATTATGGATATATCCATAAACCTCACCCATCCTCAATAACCTGGGTATAATATCAACAGCAAGCTTGATTTGATTCTCCGGATTTTTCGGTATTAATTTAACGACTTCCTTCGTAAAAACATAAAATCCAGCATTTATTAAATTTGAACCAACATATTGCTTGGGCTTCTCTATGAAATTTATTATCCTACCAGTCTCATCTAGTTGAGCGACGCCGTATCTAGATACATCATCTACTCTGGTAAGGGTTATTGTAGCTACACCATTCATCTTTTCATGGAAGTTAATAAGCGATTCTGCATTTACATCGCTAAGTATATCTCCATAAACCACCAGGAAGGTGTCCGATAATTCATATTTTTCATTAATTAATGAGATCGGTCCAGCATCACCCAGGGGCTTATTCTCCGTTACGAATATTAGTTTATCCTTAAAATTGCTCCATGCTCCCTCCATGTGCTCCCTAATTAAATCGCCCATGTACCTTATTGATATAAAAATCCTATTTAGTGGTAGTTTTGTTATGGATTCCATAATCCAATCTATTATTTCCTTATCGAGTATTGGTAGAAGTGGTTTAGGGCGTGAATAACTAAGGGGTCTTAGCCTGGTTGCTAATCCGCCGGCTAATATTATCACATCGTAACTCTTCATATACAGTATTTCACTTTCTGGATATTTTAATTTTATTATGTCATAAACTAGTGCTTAATCTCATTCAAGGTTTTCCAATGCTAATGTAATCACGTTATCCCCCGACCCAAGCGTTGGGGATTAATAAATTAATAGTGCAGCCTTATCACATTAGTGTGAGTAATGTACTTGATGCTTGCCATTGGGATCATGAATGCATAACAAACTCTGTGGCATCAGTACTCATACAGTTATTAAAGGGTTTTGCGCCTAAGAACTTAGTTAGCAATAGTGCATTTCGAGACTTGGCATCTTGCAATAATGAATGTAAATTAACCGTGAATAATTACTCATTCATTAGGGATTTAGATGAAGCAAGTATTAAGGATGGTGTTGCTAAGGTTCTTAAGTTCATAGATCTAGATGATGTCCCTGCCCTAGTACAATTACTAATGAATATGGATTTGGGACCTGGCATTATTGCGGTTGATGAAAATATAGGTATAAACATAAAAGGTGAGTTGGGCGCTAGGATAAATGAGGTACTTGGGATAGCACTTTATTCAGTGGCTGTTTATGATAATGCCATTACTAGGTTTAGTGCCGCTGCAGCGATTTATGAGGGTATTGGTAATGTTGGTAAGGCACGTTTTATGGAGGCTATGTCGAAGATAGCGAGGGCTGAGGACCTTAGGATTAAGGCTTCAAAGCTTCACGAAGAGGGTAAGCATGACGCTGAGAAAAGTATGATCGAGGATGCATCTAAATTATACGTATCATCCGTGGTTAATTTCAGGGAGGCCGTCGGCATAGATGAGGCTAAGGCTAATGAAGTCTTGAGTATGATGGACTCCTCAGAGGTTTTGGCTAACTATTACTTCACGCATGGTGATATAACCAGGGCAATGCAGTACTACGATACCTGCAGAAGCGCTTTAAGTAATATTAAGGGTTTAAGCGAGGAGTATTTGAATGCAGTTAAGTTAAAGGGTGATTTGTGTGCAGCTTTTTACTTACTATGTAGGGCCATTGAGGAGGGTGATTGGAAGACGTATGAGGAGGCCGGCGATAAATTCCTTGAGTTAATAAACGAGGGCTTAGTTGATGAATTAACTACAGAAGGCGCAGTGATGTCTTACAGGGGCGCCATAGATGGTGTTAGTGAGATCGATGATGCCGTTAGAATCTACTCAAAATATGTTAAGTCTGTGAGTAGGTATTTCGATAATGTAATTAAGGATAAATATGGCGACTTTAACTCGTTTATTGAGGAATTCCGTAAAGGCAATTATGAAAGCCTTGCTCATCTGCTCAGTACTGACGTTAATACTCTTAAGTTATATGTTGTTGGTAAGATACTTATGGATATCGTTAAGGAGGAAGGATTAAGTGAAGATACAGCCCTTGAGGTACTTGCCTATTTAGCCGGGCTTGGTTTAAATCCCATTGACATGAGCGTGAATGAGATGATTGATGAACTACAGGGCCTTATTGCAGATAAGGATTTCCTTAATAGGGTTAGGGATCTGTTATTTAGAATTAAGGATAGGCTCAATAGTATCGTTAGTCAGTAAAAATAATGAGGGTGAATTTATAACTATTCCATACTTAACCTAGTTGTGAATATTGAGGATGTAATTTCAGAGGCTGTGAAGATAGTCACGCCAGACCTTGAGGAAAAAACCAAGGTAATTAACATGGCTAATGAAGTAGTTAAGTTAATTACAGATGGGTTACTAAAACGTAATTATAGGGATTTTGCTGTAACGATACAGGGCTCGGTAGCTAAGGATACCTGGTTACCTGGTGATAGGGATATTGATATTTTCATCGTATTGCCTAAGGATTATCTTAACAAAATTAGGGATGGTAGCATAATTAATGATTTAATGAATATAGCGATTGAAAATAATATTAATTGGAGTATTAAGTATGCTCAGCATCCTTACATTCAATTACTAATTAATGACTTCGAAATAGACGTAGTGCCATGTATTCGTATCAATCCTGGTGAACGGCCATTAACTGCAGCCGATAGAACCCCATTGCACACTGATTTTGTGAATAAAAAACTTGGTCAGAGAAATACTGATGTTAGGTTGTTAAAGGCTTTCTTTAAATCGGTGGGTGTTTATGGCGCTGAGATTAGGGTACAGGGTTTTAGCGGTTATGTGAGTGAACTTCTAGTGATACACTATGGTTCATTTCTTGATACAATAAGGGCTATCAGTAATTGGTCAGTAAGGCACGTATTTATAGACATGACAAGTACTTACAATGAGAAGGATGCGGTAAAGAAATTCAAGTCACCTGTTATAATAATAGACCCCGTAGATCCTAATCGTAATGCAGCGGCATCAATAAGCAGGGATACTTTAGCTATGGCCATAGCTGCATCGCGAGAATTCCTTAGGAATCCACGAGTAGAGTTCTTTATGAGAACACGTAAGGTAGTGAAACCCACATTCGTGCTTCCAACGGTCGTAATAAAAATACCATATCCAACAAATACATCACCAGACATTGTGTGGGGTGAAATTAAGAAATTAATGGCTTCATTAACTAAGAATCTCAAGAAGCTCGATTTTAAGGTTATCCGATCAATGGCATGGAGTGACGATAAATCAATAATCCTCTTAATGATATCCTTCAACGAATTAGAACTTCCTCAATATGAACTACATGAAGGACCTCCCGTGAATTCAGATGCTGCCGAGAGGTTCATTAAGAAGTATATTAATGAACAAAATATTATTGGCCCATTCATAAGGGGTTCACGATGGTTTGTGGTTAGGAGTAGGAGATTTTTTGATGCCGTTAATGCAATAAGGTATTTAGTATCTACCGTATCGTTAAGGCATCTAAGAAGTTCCCTAAATAATGCTGAATATATGAAGTTAAAGACACCTAGTGATTTAGAGATTTTCAGTTTGAATGAGAGAGCTATTGTTGAAGAATTTCTTTGGTCAAGACCCTGGTGGTTGATTTAGGTTGTTCTCTCAATTTTTCATAAGCGATATTTTTTTAAAGTACTTCGATACTAATCAATGGGTATGTCAACTGCACCTGATCTCGAATTAATGACCTTCAAGGGGGTTAAGGAGCTGCTTAGTTATGTAAATAATCAAATAAATGATCTTGAGAAGAGAATTAAGGATATTGAGGATATGATGGGCGACCTTAAGGTTAAGGCCGATAAGTACATGGCGCTACTGCAGATGATAGAGGAGATAGTTGGTAAGGGCCAACAATTACCACTGTCCACAGCAGTTGAACTTACGGGACTAAAGATAATCTTTGACCCAAGGCCAATTGATGAGTATGAGACCCTTAACGAGAGTAGGAAGGCAATGGCGGATAGATTAACTGCATTAACCAGGGTTAAGGATATACTCGAGGTTATAGTGAATAAGCTCGGTGATAAGGCTGAAGTGCCAATACTAGTTGAATTAAAGACTGGGATTCCTATTAAGATAATTTTCAGGAGTTGGTGAGTTTAATTGAAATTACAAGTAGCGCTCGACCTTACAGAGCCTAGTTTGGCTGTTGACTTGGCACGTAAACTATGCACTGCAAGGGTTGTGGACATAGTTGAGGCGGGCACTCCATTAATAAAGTCAGCAGGGATATTCATAGTTAGCGCACTAAGAATTGCCTGCCCTAATGCAGAGATAATGGCTGATTTAAAAACAATGGATGTTGGTGCGCTTGAAGCAAGACTGGCAATTAATTCCGGTGCTAATATAGTTAGTGTTTTGGGTGCCGCAGCCAATGAAACAATAAGTGAGTTTATAAACGAGGCTAGGAGACTTAATGGCAAGTCGTTAGTTGACATGATAAGTGTTAAGGACCCCATTACTAGGGTTAAGGAGTTGCTTAGTATTGGGTTGAGACCTGACTATGTTGGTCTTCATCTAGGCATTGATGTTCAGAGGAGTAGGGGTTTAACCATTGAGGATTTAATAAATGAGGCCATAAATATTAAGAATAATTTTGACCTAGCTGTGGCCATAGCAGGTGGTATTGATGAAAAAATAGCACCTAAAATAAGGGGTACTAATATCGATATTGTGGTTGTTGGAAGGGCAATAACACAGGCAGCAGACCCAGTAATGGCTGCTAGGGTCATAAGGAATTCTCTCGGTATTAACTAAGGTTTTCTAAAAACATATATCAATCGTGTTAAGCCACCATGGACGTACTGCAAACCACTAATTACTAACTCAAAGCCTAAGTTTAAGAACCAATCAAGGGAATCAACATAGGTAGGATGCGAGAAGGCTATGTAACCACCTCTTCTTAATATTCTGAAGGATTCTTCGGCGAATTTTCTATAAAATGAGTCCAAATCTATATTACTTATTGATAGTCTATTGTATGGAGGGTCTGTGGCTATTGAATGAATTGAATTATCCTTAATAGGACTCAGGAGAGAGTCTGAGTTTATCGAATCGGTATACACACCACTACCTACCATACTTAAGTATCTCGGATTTGTATCAATCCCAATTACGTGAGCGCCAACTAGCATAGCCTCCTGCGCGATTATTCCAGAGCCTACGAATGGGTCAAGGAAAACTTCATTCTCATTAGTTCTTGCTAAGTTAACGAGTAATCTGGCTATACGTAAGTCAATACTAACGATATTATCCTTTCTGCCTCGCTTTAGGGTCCTATACCTCGATCTGTCAAGTTCTGCAAAGAGTGTTTCGTTAGTATCATCAATGACCCATGCACGCCTAATCAATGCCGCTCTACAGAATCTTCTTTTTAGGGATTCAAGGCTACCCTTATAATTTATTATTAAATCCTTGGTATCATCAATAAGATCCAGGGACCCATCGGATAATTCACACAGTGATTCTAATTCACCGTAAGCCAGAGCCTTTAGGTCCCGGCTTACCTCTACTCTTAACCTTACCATACTTGTTTCTTAATATACTTAATATTATCAATGTTATTAATCCTACCACAGTATATATTGTTAAATTGAAAAGTAGTACGTACGTACCCACCTTACCAAGCATATAACCAGCTAAATCACCAGCTACAAATAATAGGAACATCGTTAAAAGCGCATCAGCAGCTACCCTACCAAATGGCTTTACTTTATACTTAATGTAAACCTCGATTACATTAACTGTAAGTATTGCACCAATTACAAGCCCCATTAAATCAAATATATTCAATTCACCCCAAATTGGTATGGCTTGATGTAGTATATAATAGGTAGATAGCAAGTATACTATTGCAAAGAAGACTGAAAGTGCTGATATGAAAAACGTTGTTTCATACATTCTGATAAATCGGAGTAAGCTATTATGAAGATTAAAACCGTAGAGCATAAATACCGCGCCGAGTAATATTGTTATACTAGCTATTATCATGGTTCTAATGATAATGGGTATGTACGGCCATATACTATAGAACGTACCATAAATCAGTAATAAGGCTCCGGGTACGCCGAGTGCATATCTTCTATACTTAGGTTCACTGAATAATTTACCAATGTAGTACTTGGCAAGCACAGCGAATTCCTCAAAACCCCTGGTTTGTTTAACAACAATTCTTCTAACAGAGACAACGGGTCTTCTCGATTGAATAAGTGGAACAACAACCTCGTCAGATGGTCCATCAGATACCACGATAAAGCCATCAGCATCAAAAACTTGAAGCACCTTATCAACTTCATTAAGTATCTTCATGTCGGCAGTGACATCCTCTGAACTCGTTCCCGTAACCACCGCAATTTCTACATTCTCTGCGCCAAATGTTGATATTAATGTATCATATAATTGTACCGCGCCAAACATGGCGTTAGCATCGGAATCATCTGGATACCTAAGTATGTATTCTGTGGCTACCTTAAGTACATTACCCCTGCCTATAATCGGTGTTGGAACGCCAAGTCTCTCGCCTACATCATTGTCCCTATCAACATACAGCACAATTAATCTTCTTACGAGCTTAGACATGGCCTACTTCTCATTATCTTCATCTAACTCCAGCCCTAATAAATCATTCAGTGATACTCTTTCACCTTTCATTAATTTCTGAAGCCCCTCCTCAGCCTTTTTCTTCATCTCCTCCTTCATCTTGGCCTCCTCCTGCTTCTTAACAACTAGGTTCTTGGATTTACGTGCTGCCGCTAAAAGCAGTTGGTACTTATTTAATTCATCATTCAATTCCTTTAACCTAGCCCTTAACTCCTTTATTTCAGCGGACCTACTCAGTATCTTAACCTTTAATTCATCACGCCTAGCCTTAAGTGAATCCCTCTTACTCTTTAATTGAATGATTTCATTAACAATGGACTCCCTTTTTTTCTTAAGTTCCTCCAATTGCATCTTAATATTAGCAAGAGCATTACTGTAGAGATCCCTCATCTGCTGCACTATTTCCGTCCTTTCTTTACGTATTTTCTCAATTTCCTGAGAACTATTACTTATATATTCCTTAATCCTTGAGAGCACCTCAGCCGCGTTTAACTCCTTCTCTAATTGCTGTATTGTCCTAAAGAACTCCCACTCCCTCTCAGGGTCTGTGGGTGATATTTCATGCTCAAACTCAAGCTTATCTATTAATTCCTTCAACTTATCCTTATCAACAGGCTTACCACCAATCAAATCATTAATCATCTTTAGCAATTCCCTATACTTCCTTACCTTATCCATCAGCTCCTTAATCCTCTGAAGAAGCTCCACTCTCCTATTCTTAAGTTGCTTTAGTGTGTTTACGGCATCATCTCTGCTCTTTCTTAACTTATTTATTTCCTCCTTAATACTTCCTAACTCTGTCCTCTTATTATTGAGTTGATTTATTACTGCGCTTAATTCTTCTCTAGTTTTATTCAATTCATTACGAAGACTCTCCCTCTCTTTCTCCTTCTCGCCGATTTCATTTCTAACCTTAAGAACTTCACCACTCAATTCCTTAATCTTATTCTCTAGCTCCTCCTCATTTAAAATTGGCATTCAGGTAAGCCATATTAAGGAGGGTATTAATAATGCTTATCCCAGGTCAGTAATCTTAATAGGGGAAGAAAATATAAATCACCTATGTAAAACGAACTAGAGTATGACTGAAGTGCTTAAGTACGATCTAATAATTATTGGGTCAGGCCTAGCGGGTTTAAGGTCAGCATTTGAAGCTGCCAGAGTCTCGCAGGGCAAGATAAGAATTGCCGTTTTATCCAAGGTGCATGCAATGAGAAGTCACTCCGTCAGTGCTGAAGGTGGTGCAAGCGCAGTCCTCTACCCAAAGGAGACAGGTGATAGTTTTGATTTGCATGCATACGATACTGTTAAGGGCAGTGACTTTCTGGCTGATCAAGACGCTGTTGAGCTACTCGTACGAGAGGCCCCTAAGGAAATAATATTCATGGATCATCTGGGCGTTCCCTGGTCAAGGGATGAAAAAGGCAGGATATTACAGAGACCATTTGGCGGAATGTCAATTCCCAGAACCACCTTCGCCCAAGATAAAAGTGGCTTCTTCTTAATGAGTACGCTATATGACAACGTACTTAGATTTGATAATATTGAAATGCTTCATGAATACTTCGTCACATCATTAATAATGAATAACGGAGTATTTAGGGGAGTTACTGCCATAGACCTAAGGACAGGAGAATTCAAGGCAATACTTGCTAAGGCAGGTATAATCGCGACTGGAGGTAACGGTAGAGTTTATAAATTCACAACAATGGCCTGGTCATCTACCGGTGATGGCTTTTCCCTAGCTTATAGGGCAGGTATACCACTTAAGGACATGGAGTTTCCGCAATTCCATCCAACGGCTTTAGTGCCTAACGGCATATTAATAACGGAGGGCGCCAGAGGCGAGGGCGGTTACTTGGTTAATAAGGAGGGCGAGAGGTTCATGAAGAATTATGCGCCAAGTAAGATGGAACTCGCGCCTAGGGACATAGTTAGCAGGGCAATAGTTACTGAGTGCCTACAGGGCAGGGGCTTTGTGGATGAGGAGTCTGGACTTTGTTATGTATTGCTTGATTTAAGGCATCTTGGTGAAGAGAGAATAAATAAGAGATTACCAATGATTAGGGAGATAGTAATTAAGACGCTGGGTATTGACCCAGTTGATGAGCCGATACCTGTTAGACCAGCAATGCATTATATGATGGGCGGCATACATGTTGATCTATATGGACAGGTAATGCTCGATGAGGAAAAGACGAGAGTACCTAACTTATGGGCTGTTGGTGAAGCCGCTAACGTAAGTGTTCATGGAGCCAATAGGTTAGGTAGTAATTCATTAAGTGATTGCCTTGTGTGGGGTAGGATTGATGGTGCTGCTGCCGCTAGGTACGCAATGTCAGCTCCAGACTCAATGCTTGAATATACTGGCGACATAGCAGCAAAAGTGGCTAATGAGGAAAGTAGGATATTCGATAAACTACTGCACAAGGAAGTTGGTGCTGAAAACCCATACTCTATTAGGGAGGATATGAATAGGACCATGGACACGTATGTGTACGTATTTAGAGACAAGAGTGGACTAGAGGAGGCATACTCAACTATAAAGAGGTTGAGGGAAAGGTTCCAGAATGTTAGGATTGAGGATAAGGGCAAATATTACAACACTAACCTTAGAGACGTGCTAGAGCTTGACTTCTTACTTGAGCAGGCTGAATTGATAATTGTTGGCGCAATAACAAGGACCGAATCAAGAGGTGCCCATTATAGGCTTGATTATCCAAAGAGAGATGATGCTAATTGGCTGAAGCATACAATATACTTCTACACACCTGATGGGCCGAGAATAAGCTATGCGCCGGTTCGTATAACGAGATGGAAACCTGAGGAAAGAAAGTACTAGGGAATAAAATTAAAGTAGGTAAAAGTAATTAAAGGGGTATTAACAGGAGTTCTTTCGTGAAATACAGACTAATGGATGTATTGGCATGCCCATACGACAAGACATTCCCATTAACGCTAATAGTGCTTAGGGAGAAGGAGTATCCTGAACGAAAATATGAATGGAATAGGAGGCCATTCTGTGAGGAGTACTGTGCACTTAAGAATGTCTTCATAAAGAATTACCCAAACCCGCAGGAACTACCCTGCGACGAGTGCATTAAGAAGGAGGTTGTTGAGGGCATACTTTACTGCACTAAGTGCGGTCGTTGGTACCCAATTAAGGATGAGATACCAATATTATTACCTGATGAACTCAGGAATAAGGAGGAGGATAAGGCCTTCCTAGATAAAGTTAGGGATCAATTAATTAAGGTCAATCCTGAACTCGGAAATAAAATATTGAGGGAAGGAAAACCAACTAACCTATCAACATAATGAATAGATAGCAATCGTGTACCAACGTCTTTAAATAACAGAGCCTATAAATGACATGGTTATTCCTAGTACTATGTAAAGGATGAGCCAAAGAATGGCATTCCCCCTAAAGTACCTACTCATTAACGTACCGAAGACACCGAGCATAATTACTGGGATTACTGGGATCCAAAGCACCTTAATTAGGTACATTGTTAAGTCAGTGATTAAGGCGCCAATTAACGATACTGTGCCAAAGATTAGGCCCTTAATCAATGCATCATAAATAGCCTTCCTATGCAGGCTAGTCCTCAGCAACGATCCTCTTCTCATTAGCAAAGACCTCTCAATACGATTTAACGAACTCCTCTCTTCAATGTACTCAGCCATGAATGCGGTTACTAGGTTGATTACCGTGACTATAACCACCAACTTGACCGTGCTCCGCGTAGTCTCACCTAACACGAGTGTCGTCAAAACACTATCCAAAAAACCAAGTACCAGGTACCTGCCATCAATACTTACCATACTCACCTCTCCTTAAGCAACTGAGGATTAAGCTCAAGCAAGTAATCCCCAACCACTACCTGGTCAATACTCCTAATAGCGCCACCCAAGTCCTCAATAACCCTCCTCACCTCATCATAATTTATATTATCACCCTCAACGACAATTACCAGGCCTAGAACCTCAACATCAGTGTCGGTAACGGTAACATTAACAGCCTTAACACCACTAACCCTTCCTAACCTATTTGCGAGCTCCACTGTGGAGACACTACTTGGTATATCAACATCAAGCACAACCCTACGTAACCCACTCAATTCAGATCAGAAATAATAAACCACACCCCTACTTAAGTATTTAACCCGCATCGGAAAATAAGTTTTAAATGAAGCCTGATAATATAGTATATTATGTCTTGGAAACCCAGTGAAGATGTAGAACGAGATAAGGAGCGAACCGTAGAATATGAGAAACTATACAGTGGCTTCACATTCCAAGGGCCATTAACTGTCGAGTTAAGGACAGGCATAATCATAGCAGCAAGATTCGCCGATAAATTAAGGCGTGCTGCATTCGCAGCTTTTTCAAAGATGGTTCCTGAAGATGTGATACTCAGGGATATTGCCGAGTTGAATAAGGCCGTATACGATGAGATGATTAAGAGAAACATCGATAAGTTAGCTCTCGTGAGGATTAGCATCGTAGTATCATACGACCAAAAGGCAAACAGGCTTAACTTCTCTAATTTAAAGATTGAGAGACTGTATACGGAGGACGAGGTTAATAAGGCCATTGAGGAAAGATGCGGTGAGTTAGAGAGGAAGATTGAGAGAATAAGGAGTATAATAGGCTCGATATAAGGCATCTAAAGTTGCATCTATGGTTAAAAACCACGTGCCTCTTTACCAATAAGCATTAGCAATACTGGGAATTCCTCAATGCAATCAATACCGAGGAATCTGCATAATTCATTGTCGTAGAAGGCGCCCACGGCCCTAACGCCGAGTTCCAAACCTATTGCCGCTAGGTATATATTTTCCATCGTGGCGCCAGCGTCAAGCAGGACATACCTCAAAGCCCTCTTCCAATATTTCCAACGTGTTCGTGAATAGAATGCCGTGAGTATGACGACTACTGACGCCCTACCAACGTGGTCCTGCCCAAGGGCTAGGTCAACCATTAATGAATTATATTTACCTAGTTTAAGGGTCTCTAGTGCGTGATTGAATGGGTCATAGCGATAGAGTCCCTCCTTTAACCCCACCACGTTGTGAACCACTGGATAGGCCTCAATGGGTTGTAAAGCTCCCGCTGATGGATATGCACGTAGTGGGTATTTACCTAATCCATAGGCCTGGGTCCAACCAGTAATGCCTAGACCCAGGTAAAGTATGGTTGCTAAGTCATCGATGTTTATTGACTCATCAATAAAATCCTCCGCACTTCTTCTTACGGTGATTACATTACTCACAGCCATGGTAATGGGCTTAGGATTTGGCAATTTAATCACGTAATTACCCCTGGTCCTTCTCAACGAAGGCATCGTACCAACTCTCCTGGACCAATACTCATTCCTGTAATGTCTCATTAGGAAGTCGCATGCTATGCCGATATCTTTACTTATGAGCTTCTTAAACATGGACAATGCCTCACTGGGTATGATATCCCTTAATGCCTCATCCTCGCACATGATATCTCAATAAAAATATAACAAATGATATTTATTATTTTGACTTTAGTTTAGCACTGAGCAATTACCGCAACTACTCAGAGGGTAGGGTTTAGGTCTGGTCGTTGCTTTTCGCTAACTGTTAATGCTTCTTGATGCAGTCTTCATCCCTCACGAGTTTTCCTTCCCTCTGTCATGGCTTCATCCTTCATTGGGAGGGCGTTCGGGGATGACCCAGGCGCCCCCACATGCGCCTTGAGCCATACGTTCATTGCACCAACCGCATCCCTATCAGCGATAAAGCCACAGGCTGGGCAGTGAGCCAACCTATTCACGTATTCTAGCTTCGAGCCGCACCTCGGGCATTTGCTTGATGTGTTCCTTGGATTGACGAATATGACTGGCACGTTATACTCAATTGCTTTACTCACTATAGCTTGCTGGGGTCTCCTGTAGGCGAATAGCTCAACTTCCAAGTAATTAATGATGGCTTGCCGTTAATCGAACTTCTCAATCCATTAAGGTCCTCAAGGACTATTGCATGCCCATGCCTTCCGGAATACTGAACAATGCGCCTAGCCAGTTTCCAGGAATCATCAGTGACTATATTGCGGGACTCCCTGTGGAGCGCCCTAACCCTACTCAAGATACGCCTATTGAACCTCCACCTCCTTGGATACTTCCTCATTAGTTCCTCAGCCCTAGCCCTCTTAGACAGGGCATCAATGAATCTCGTCCTTAACCTCTTAACCTCAAAACCATTGAATAGCGTCAACTGCCTTAGATTAACATCAACAGCGGTGAATCCCCTGGGCACGTATGGAGCATAGCGGGTCTCAAAGACTATGCCCACGAATAACTTACCACCTAAGTACTTCAGGTGAACCTCCTTCCACTTAAACCCAAGGAATCTCCTAACGTATTCCTCCCTTTGCCTAAGCCTCAAAACATACTACCTATCCCTAACAATAATCCTGATTGTGCCATTGCCTAGATTAACCCTTGTGTCCTGGTAATCGAGCCTGATTGGCAATGCCTTGACAATTGGTTTAGAACCATTATTAGCCCTTGCCGATTTCACAATGGCTAAGGCTTGGTCGTAAATATTCCTGGCAACATGAGCTCTAAAGCCGTAGCCCCTAAGCATCGGGTAGAAGAGTTAATGAAGCTGGGACTTCCTAGGCAGGGAATCCAAGTCCCACAAGGCATCAATCAGCCTCTGAAGGGCATGCCTGCATAGTGCCAAGTTCCAAAGTAAGTCATTTAATGTTTCCTTCAACCACCTCAGCCCTAAGAGCCCTGTAGTGCATCCCCTCCCAGATCCGCCCACCCAGGCGGATAGACCCAGTCATCGGTATCACTGGTTATTTTAGAACTCAGTTTTATAAAATTTTGTACTCATCTTTTGCTGAATTAGAGTATGGTAGCAATCTATGTGTTTGAGGGTAAGGTTGTAAAGACAATGAACAGGTACCTCATATACCCACCGAGGGAATACCAGGAAAAACTAGCAAGACTACACGGAAAACCACTAAAAATCATCGTGATAGAGGAGGGGGAATAATCACGTAATTAAAAATAACGAAATACCCACAAGTATTTAAAATTTAGAAGAGGCTGCGAATAACCAGCCACTATCAACCATTCCCGATATTGATAGGAAGAGCAGGTCCCAAAACGTCAAGGCTTTTCTTAACTTAACAATACTTTTACCTGCCGTAGAATTTTGTTCGTTTTCCATATTTCCGGTGAAGGGAGGTCACGAGATCGAAAGATTTAGAAAATTTTTAAGCCTTACTCCAGTGAATTATTTACGTTAGAATTTTTCGATGATTGTTCCTGAACCACCTTAATATTTAATGTCTTGTAGAATATCTTTTCATTAAGCCAGTTAATGTTGGATGACACGTAATCAACCTTCTTCCTCATCTCGTAATCCCTGGGCTCTAGACTAAGTAAATCCAGGTAAAGCTCCTCCATTACCCTCTTAGCCTTTAACGCGAAGTCTAGGTTATTCTTAATCATCTCCTCAGTCGCCTTTCTACTGAGCTCGCCCGTGAAATCAGCAATGCCGTTTATGTAGGGCTCAGCATCGATGCCTAACTCACTCGGGCTTGGTATCCTATTTTCGGTCATGAAGAACCACATTGTCATCGCCTCAACGTACTCCTGGAGACTAATTACTGCGTTATTATAATACATTGGGTACTTGGCAATTAATTCTCTGAGTTTATTAACGAGATCCTGCATCTCCCTTATGTATTTACGCGCTGTCTCAATATCATCCCTAATCAATGAGTATATTACGGACTTAGAAAGCCTATTCACCTTAACCCCAGTCTCAATAACCTCATCCTTAACCTCCTCAAGCTCTCTCAACCTCGCCCTTAATCCATCGGTGTCAATCATACGGTTTGGTATCAGCCCAAGCCTTAAAAAGCAATTGCCACTAATAACTCACGTGGTATTTCCCGTATTTGGCGGTGACTTACTGAGTGATTTACTAGGTCTCATTCTTAAGTCCTCAGACCTATACCTCAGGACCTTAAGAGCAATCAATATTGGTAATGGTAAGGTAAGAGTCATGAGACATGAAATCGATAACTTCTATGTCATAGCCATCGGTAAGGGCTCAGTGGGGATGGCTAGGGCAGTTGAGGATGCGGCCTACGATAAAATCATTGATGGGATTGCCGTGGTGCCCAAGGGGACGCCAGGTAATCTACGGAAGATAAGGATCCTTGAGTCAACACACCCATTGCCAACAGAGGCAAGTGTTAATGCTGGTTTGAAGATACTTGATTTACTAAGTAATGTTAGGAGTGATGATTATGTACTATTCCTAATAAGCGGTGGTGGTTCAGCCCTGGTCGAAGTACCCATGAAAGGTCTGAGCCTTGAGGACATTAAGGAAGTAAATAACCTACTACTGAGGAGTGGGGCTACTATTCATGAGATAAACACCGTGAGAAAGCACCTATCGATGACGAAGGGAGGGAGACTAGCCAAGGAGGTAATTAAGAGGGGCGGTAGGGTAATAACGTTAATAGCAAGCGATGTACCTGGCGATGACCCGGCAACGGTTGCCAGCGGACCAACAGTTCCTGACCCAACCACGTATAAAGATGCCATAACCATACTGAGGAATAGGGGTCTTTGGGATAAGGTACCCAGTACCGTTAGGGAGGTTCTTGAGCAGGGTTTGAAGGGCATAATTGAGGAGTCGCCTAAGGAGTTGGTTAATACATGGAATTATGTGATTGCGAGCAATATGGACGTGCTCACGGACTTGGCAAATTATGCCAAGTCGCTTGGTATGGAGTCCTTAATACTCACGTCTAGGATGGATGGGGAGGCCAGGGAGGTTGGTAGGTACTTGGCGAGTGTAGCACTGGAGGCCAGGTTTAGGGGTGTCCCGATTCGGCGCGGTTTGATCCTATCTGGTGGTGAGCCTACGGTTACGGTGGTGGGTAATGGTAGGGGTGGTAGGACGACGGAGATATGTATGGGTTTCGCATTATCGGTGAGGGGCGTTGATGGAGTCTCCATGATTTCCATGGCAACCGACGGAATCGACGGAAACATGGATGCAGCGGGCTGTGTCGCTGATGGTCACCTAATCGAGGAAGCCATTAAGTTAGGTATTGACCCAGTGAATGAGTTACGTAATAACAATACCGCGGTCATATTCGAAAGGACAAACACCATAATACGTACTGGGTGGACGGGCAGTAACCTAAACATCGTCACAGCAATCTACGTCTCAGGCTATTAAAGTAGTGGAAATGGTTCAATCTCCTCAAGCTTCTCCGGGTCAACACGTAGCCTACCCATGACTGCCTCCTCAAAGTAATCTGTGGTGACAAGGGCGTTGGCTATACCCTCCTTAAGATTAAATTCCTTAATCACGCCAAAGCCTACCAGGAAACCCCTACGCACCAAGCCAATGAATACATTATTAAAGAGCCTAGACGGGACCTTGACCACACTACCATGCCTGGTGACCTTAGCCACGTTATCAATCACGTAATGACCGCAATTATTGACTATGCACTCAATCACTGAGTTACCAATGATTTTGTTTAACTCGATATTGACATTAACCAACTCACCACTTAAGTACCTACGTAATGCTTGATTCCTCAGAAACCTCCTCTCATCTGAGCCTCTGGGTCTTACGTACTTTGATCTAGAAACATTAATTACCTTAACACCTGACCTTAAGCGTAGGTTAATGCCTATGGATACTACGTAATCCGCACCAACCGCATCAACGACATTCCTTATCAACTCAATACCACCATCCCCAACCCAACCAGGCATGTCAACCAACACGAGGCCCGGCGTCCTACTAAAGGCCTCCCTAACCATAGTGCTAACCCCGCCGATAAACCGACCAATGCATTGTGATGGACTGTTACAACCAATGAAGAACCCGCTCATCATGTGTAAGTCCTCTAATGTTGGCGTTGGTAATCCAACGCAGGAAAGCCCAATAACACCGGGAGGCCCTATCGATGACTGACCAACATCGGCATCTATGACGCATGTACTTAAGCCCCGGATAACGTGCTTATTCAGTAGATACGTGGTTAGTGTGGTCTTGCCAGAATCGATATCGCCAACTATTAAGGCAATACCCTCGAGATTAAGCTCATCCCAATCGCTTGGTATTGTGCTACCATCAACATACCTAACGGAACCTCCACTAACGGATAATGTGCATGAACCCCTGGCGAATATGGGCAAAACCCTAAACCTTTCAACACTTAATGAACCATTCACGGGGTAGCCCAACACCTCGCATTGCCCGCTCGCCACGGTTATAGTTGCAGGTCCTTCCACGATTAAGGTACCATTACTGAAGTTTAGGGTGAATGAACCCACGAAAAATAATTTTCATAAGATATGTTTAAGTGCTTTATTGCAGGGTTGGCGGGAAAAGGTAAAAATAGCGGTATTTGGCATTTACGGCCACAATGAATGAATTGACGATACGAAAGGCATCATCCAGTGATGCAGAGCAAGTAATAGGGTTCACTAGGAATACGTTTCAGTGGGGTGATTACATACCTAGTGTTATTAATGAGTGGATTAATGAGGGCACGGCCTACGTTGCAATTATTAAGGACAGAATAGTAGGCGTAGTAAACATGGTATTGATTAGGGAAACAAGCACGGCATGGCTCGAGGGAATTCGAATTCACCCCAACTATAGAAGGATGGGCATTGGTAAGGCATTAACGGAGTACGTACTCAATGAAGCCGTGAAAAACGGTATTAGGTACGCGATGCTAATGATCGCTGATTGGAACGAGCCGAGTCGACGCCTAGCGAAGTCCCTGGGATTCCACGAAGTGTTAACCCTATTCACAGGCGTGGCAAGGCCAAGCCAAGTAAGTATAGTCCGTGGAGAGGCAATTCGGGAAGTAATCAGGGAGGCATTAAAAAGGACTAATGGCTACTTCTGCACAACAAGAAGACACTGGCTATGTACGAGGGCCATTGAGGACTTTGTAATGACCATGATAGACGAGGTGTACGTCGGAAGGGGCATAGGCCTTGGTGAATTCTCCATAGGGCCACCAACAACGCCCATCAAAACCGAGGTACTTGCCACGGAGGAGGGAGACTTCGAGAATTACTACGGCAAGTTCATTGTTTACGAGAAGGAACTAGGTCAAGCACAGGCAAAAGCTTAAATTTCCTTACTTACGGTTTTTCCTGGGCCGGTAGTCTAGCCTGGAAGGATGCCCGCCTTGCACGCGGGAGATCCCGGGTTCAAATCCCGGCCGGTCCACCATGGATCGTTAGTCCTCACAAAATATCCTCCTGATTTCCTTACTTATACTCTTTTACTAAAGATATCCCGGCTATCTCAGTTAGTGACGTTGCCGAGTTATGTAAATTTAAAAATTCACAACTCTCATTAATTCTTAGTGGGTGGTGTTTCTCTAAGTGATGTATATGGACGTTGCGTCACGGTTTATGAATATAGTATACTGGTTAAGTTATGTACCTCGACCACGGTGTTACTAATTGTTCTATCCTTCTTTTTAATAGCCTACAACTTCTTCATTAGCATAATAGTCATTGCGATCATTCTCTCATTCTCAGAATTATACCATAGGGAATTGAGGGTTGATAGGGTCGTCATGGTTAGACACGGCAGATATTACATGGTTAATTTCGTGTGCGGTAACGAGATAATCAGGGCCAGGGCAAACCTAACCACAGCGTCTAGGATAGCCTCGATCATTAAGGTGCCCATCGACTTTCACCAGTAACACTTACATAGGGGCGCTTTAATAACTCTAGATAATGGTTAGCGGCTTTGTTTTGTTTAATGGTTTGGTTTATCCATCATTCAAGCCCCTGGTTAGGACTGAGGCTATGGTTGTAGTTGGTGATAGGGTTGTTTATGCCGGTGATGAAACAAGAGCATTGAGGATTGCGGATGCCCTCGGGCTCGAGAAGGTGGACTTAAAGGGCCGTGTTGCGATGCCAGGATTTATCGACGCCCATGCGCACTTGGACTCGATAGGCATTAACCTGGCGACACTGGATTTAAGGGGTATTGATAGTATTGAGGAGTTGAAGAGTAGGCTTAAGGAGTATGTGAAGAGTGTTAAGACCAGGTGGGTAATGGGTAGGGGTTGGGATCAGGAATTGTTTAGGGAGAGGCGTTGGCCGAGTAGGTTCGACATTGATGAGGTGGTCAGCGATAGACCCGTCATGCTGGTTAGGGTCTGTGGTCATGCTGCCGTGCTTAACACGAGGGCTATGGAGTTAACTGGGCTCTTAAATGCAGCGGATAGGGATGTAATTAGGGATGAGAGGGGTAATGCCACGGGTGTAATTGTTGAGCGGGCGTTGGATAAGGTTGAGGAGTTGGTGAGGGGCTCATACACACTTGATGATTATAGGGAGTTCATGATGAACTCAATGAAGTATGCGGCATCACTTGGCGTTACTACGGTTAGCTTCGTATCAGTTGATCTCAAGAGCATTCGATCACTGATAATGATCGAGAAAGATCTCGGTAAGTTACCGATTAGGGTTAGGGCTTACTTAAATCCATTCGACCATGGGATTGATGTCATTGAGTTACTGAGACAGCTCGGCATTAGGGCTGGGTTTGGCTCTCATTACCTGAGGATTAATGGTATTAAGGTCATCGCCGATGGTTCGCTTGGGGCTAGGACTGCCTGGTTGTCAAGACCGTACAGTGATGATCCAGGTAATTCCGGCAGACCGAATTACGGTTTTGATGAGTTGATGAGTATTGCAAGGAGGAGTAGTGAGGCTTGTCTTCAACTCGCTATTCATGGTATTGGGGATAGGATGGTTGAAGTAATACTCGATATTTACGGTAAGCTAGGCAATGCCCAGGCGCTTAGGCATAGGATTGAACACGCCTCAGTCCTCAGGGAGGACTTAATAAGGAGGATTAGGGAGCTCGGCATCGTATTAGCCGTTCAGCCTCACTTCGTAATTGCTGATTGGTGGGTTGTGAATAGGGTTGGTGCTGATAGGGCTAGGTACGTGTACCCATTCAAGACGCTGATCGATAATGGTATCATGCTCGGCTTCAGCACAGACGCGCCAGTCGAGCCGCTAAATCCATGGGAGACCGTGTATGCGGCGGTTACCAGGGGCTGCTATGAGGGTATAGAGCTCTGTAAGTATACGGGTAATGAGAGGGTAGGCGTGGTAGACGTCCTCCACTACTACACGTATGGTTCTGCATACCTACTCCGTGAGGAGAATGAGCTCGGAAAGCTCGAGCCAGGTTACCTAGCTGACTTCATAATAATCGATAAAGACCCACTAAGCGTAGGCGATAAGGAACTAAGAAACATAAAGGTACTAGAAACATACACAGGAGGACAAAAAGTATATATCCGTGAATCTCATTAAAATGCAGCCTTTTCTTGCACTATTCCCTGTATTGTTCTTCCCTCCCTGAATCTATTTAGTCTGAATATGTCCTTAAACGTTTTTATTTTTCCATACTTTATTAGTTCCGTGACCATGATGGCGAAGGCCGGTGCCAGCTTAAATCCGTGGCCACTTAAACCAATAACAATCACCAAGTCCTTAATAGGTTCATCAATAATTGGCATCCAATCAGGTGTAACATCGTAGAGGCCCCTCCAACCGCCCAGGTACTTGGCATTTACGAACCACGGCAACCTCCTGGCTGCATTCTCCATGACACCAACGGCATAGTCAAACTCAGGCTCAGCTAGTGGGTTGAAGTTATCTGGATCTGGCCAAACATCCTCGGGTGGGTACAATAGTCCCATTAATCCGTTAGTCGAACCCTCAGGCCTTATATAGAAGTTATTCACGTAATCAAATACGTTGGGTAGTGACCTACCCATGTCAACCCTAACCACCCTCTCAATAATATTTTTAATTGGCAGGTTTAGTTGAGGTAGTAACTTTGGTGTCCATACATTTGTCGCGATAACGTAGTGATCAGCCCTTACAATATCGTCACTATTAACGAGTCTCACGCCAATTACCTTATCATCATTAAATTGAACACGGGCCTCATCAATAACTAACTCAACACCTAACTCCCTAGCCCTATTCATGACCGTGTTCGTATATAGGCCCGTATCCACATAACCCGCATCCTCCTCATAAATACCGACCTCATCCTGTGCAGTATCTATATCGAACATTTCACGGATCTCATCATTACCCAGTAATCGAACCTTGGCACCAACATTACGTAGCATTTCAAAGGTCTTCCTCATGTCGGCCTCATCGTTACCAAGGACCAGGAGGCCTGTCTTCGTGAACACATTAACGCTGAATTCCTTCTCGAAGTTCATGAAGAATTCATGACTGTAATGCGACATACTAGCCACATCCTCATTCGCATAGTAACTCCTAACGAGGCCTAGGGAATATGCTGTCATTCCTTGAGCGACACCATGCCTATCAATGACCAAGACCCTAAGGCCCTCCTTGGCGAGGTAGTAAGCCGTTGTTGTTCCCGTGGAACCAGCACCAACTACTATTACATCGAATACCCTGCTCATGGTCAATCCTCACTTATCACTGGGAATTAGTTTATAACTAGTACGTGATTGACCACTAATTAACATGGTAATTGCATGCACGAGGGACTGCTACGACACATGCATATTTGACGAGAACTATAGGCCACTTAACATATTCCCGATTAATGGCTTCACATGCGCCAGGGGTAGGGCTGACCTAATTAGGAATGAGAGAAATAGGGTTACTTCGGCCTACATAGATGGTAAGGAGGTCAGTATTGATGAGGTCATTAAATACGTGGCAAGACTACTCGGGGAGGCCATAAAGAAGGATCCGGCCAGGATACTACGTACAGACTATGACGGAAACCAGGGATTACTCACGTGGTATTTCCCAGATAGGCTGTTTAATGTCATTGGCGCATCACAGACTGATAGGTCCATATGCTCTGCGGAGGGTCACGCAGCCATCAGGTCGCATTACGGCACCAGCATGGGTGCCCTGCCTGAGGATTTCGTTAAGTATAAGGCTGCCGTGTTCTGGGCATTTCCTGCTAGTGTGTCGGCGCCGCACATATGGGCTTTATTCATTAAGAAGTTCAAGGTGGCGATTGATGTTAGATTCAGTGACACAGCTAGGAAGTCGGATAAGGCGATAATAGTTAAGCCCGGTACCGACGTGTTTTTGGCACTCGGCATAATCAAGGTGCTTATTGATGAGGGTCTTGTCGAGGGTAAGGTTAGGCATTTTGAGAAGTTGGCTAGCTACGTCGGGAAGTTCTCGCTTGATTATCTATCAAGGATTAGCGGCGTGTCCATCGATGACATTAAATGGCTCGCTGAGTTTTACCATGGTTATAAGCCATTAACGCTGATCGGTTTTGCTCTTGGGCGTTCCCTAAATGGCGGTGATGCCATTGGTATGATTTCACTAATCCCAGCCTTAGTCGGTCTAGAGAGGGGTTATTACTACTCGAACTCTCTGGGTTGGGGAATAGACTTTGACTACCTTAGAGGTCTTCACATGGCCAAGTCATCTAGGGTTATACCCATGGCTGATTTTGGGGATTACATTGAGCGTGGTGAGGTCGATATCATGTATGCCTGGAATGAGAACCCGGTGGTTACCTTACCAGGTGGTGACAAGCTGATTGAGGCTGTTCGTGAGGGCAGGGTCACATTAATTGTTCATGATCCATACTGGTCCGAAACGGCTAAGCTAGCTAATGTCGTTATTCCGGCGCCGACGTTCCTTGAGAAGTATGACGTAATTTATAGTTATTGGCATGATTACCTGGTTTACAATGAACCAATTAAGTCTCCTAAGGGCATAACGGAGGTTGACTTAATGCGTAGATTAGCTAAGGAGCTTGAGATTTCTCATCCACTACTTCTTGAGGATCCCTGGAAGGCCGTGGATAGAGCCATAAGGCCTGCTGGTATTACATTGGAGGAGTTGAGGGAGAGGAAGGTCATTAAGATTAAGCCAAAGTATTTACCCACTAATGAGCCAGATGCGTTTCCGCTGCCTAATCTCGTAGAGCCCAGTGAATTGAGTAGTTATGAGATTAGACTAGTTTTTACTTCGCACCCACTTTATACGAATACGCAGTTCCGCGAGGTTTACGGCAATCTAGAACCTGTGGTTTATACTCATGATTATGAGGGTATTGTTGTTTTGGAGAATGAGTTTGGTAGTGTTAGAGCTAGGGCTGTTAGGGATGATAATGTGCCTCCTGGTGTGGCATTGATTTATAAGAGTAGTCTTATTGACCTTGATGGTAAGCCAATAAATAGTATTACAGGGCGTGTTAAGGGTAAGTATGCAGGTACACCATTGCTCAATGGTATTAAGGTTAGGGTTAATGTCGTGAGTAAGTAATGTATAATTTTACCAATTTATTATTGGTTAATCAAGTTATTTTTACATCATTTATGGTAATTAATAAGTCATTAATACCTAATTTACCGTGCATAATTATTATTTTTAGGGACATGTTTTTAAACAATTCCCATTAACGAAATGAAATGGTCGTAGAGTTAGCTAAAGGATCTACTAGGAATTTGAGGAGATTTCTAAGGAAGTTGAACTTGGCCATAGGTAAGTGTTTTGATGATATTGAATTCACGTCATTACTAAGGAGCGTTAATAGTAGGTATGGCGATGATTATTGGCTGCTGGGTTGGAAGGAGCATAAGGCAAGTGATTATTTATCACTTTTTGTATTAACACTTATTGATAAGTATAATGAGGAGTACGTGGTTAGGATCTACGTTAATGTCAGCACAATAAGCATAGTACTCCCCACTAACCAGCTTAATCTCACCGATGAGACTACGGGTATAACAATGCTAATCAATGGAAATACTGCTAACCTATCAGGCAGGGTATTCTGTATCACTAATATTGAGATTAAGAGGTTAACCTAACCCTCCTGTCTTTTAACATGTATCTTGTTCCTAAGTTCCTCGATCTGCTCCCTAGTTACTCTAACATACCTAGACAATAATTCAATAGGTACGTAGACGAACCTATCACTTAATCTCCATGTCGACCATACCTTACCACCAATATTAATTTTAGCACCACAGAACTTACACCTTCCATCCTCCGTTAAATTAACCTCCAATATGTCGAAACCCCTCCTCCTAATCACAACCCTGCCACAACTTGGACAATAGGTGTTTTCGAGTTTATGCCCAGGAACATTACCAATATAGACGTATTTAAGTCCCTCCTCCTTAGCCACCTGAGCATGCTTCTCCAGTGTCTCTATGGGTGTTGGTGGTAGGTAATCAACGTTATAATCAGGGTGAAACCTTAGGAAGTGTATGGGCGTCTCGGGCCCTAAATTATCCACTATCCACCTGACAAGCTTATGGGCATACTCCAGGTTATCACCTATCTCAGGAACTACGAGATCCGTAATCTCAACGAATATTCCCTTTCTTTTCATCTCAAGGATTGTCTGGAATATGGGCTCTGGATCGGGAACTAATGAGAACTTCCTCAGGAACTTAGGCTCAGCGTTACCCTTAAAATCCACAGTAGCCGCATCGAGGAATTTAGATATGTAATCAATGGCTTCATCAGTCATGTAACCATTCGTAACGAACGTATTAAATAATCCCTTCTTCTTTGCGAGGATTCCGACGTCATGCGCGAATTCTGCGAAGATTGATGGTTCATTATACGTATATGTAATGCCTTGGGTTCCGTAGGTCTCCGCTAACTCGATTATCTTCTCTGGAGTTACCTCAAATCCCTCAAGAATCCTTCTCTGGCTTATGTCAAAGTTTTGGCAGTATTGGCATGCCCAGCTACAGCCATACGTGGAGAAGGAAAGCACCATTGAACCTGGGTTAAAGTGATAAAGGGGTTTCTTCTCTATTGGGTCCACGGCTATTGCCGAGATCTTCCCATAAACCATCAGGTAAAGTTTACCACCTAAATTCCACCTAACACCACAAAACCCATATTGCCCATCAGAAAGCTTACACCTCCTTGCGCATGCCGTACACTCAACCCTGCCATCAGGTAATGCCTTATACAATGTTGCTTCCTTCATTATTCTCATAGGTAATCATTAATTAATGATTAAAAACCTTATGAGGTAGATAAAACCGTTTTGTTCGGTACGTAATTACGAAGGGGGTATGTTTTTTAAGAGGCTTAATGTATGGCTTCAGGAATATGCCGAAGAAGAGGAAGAATAGGGGACGCCATAAGGGCGATAAGGGTAAGGAACCAATGGTTTACTGCGATAATTGTGGTAAGCTAGTGCCTAGGTCTAAGGCGGTTAGGGTTACTGTACCGTACTCACCCGTGCCGGCTGACCTCGCAAGAGAGCTTGAGAAGCAGGGGGCGATTGTGCCTAGGTATTACGTAACTAAGACATATTGCATAAACTGTGCCATTTACCTAGGCATACTAAAGGTTAGGTCTGAGGATGAGAGGAAGAGGAAGATGGCGATGGCTAAGGCACCAATACGTAAAGAGACAGTAACGGCACCACCAGCTACTAAGCCAGCTCAAACGCAGTCTTCAACACCACCGGCTTCGCAGGGCAGTCAAGAAACGCCGACTAAATCCTAAAAATTAGTATAGAAGTAACTCTTATAAGTTGTTTCGAATTCTGAGTTAATACATAATGGGGTCTAATGAGGAGACTAAGAGAATGGAACTACTTGGTACGGAGACCGTAAGGAGCAATTTAGGCAGACTCGAATTGACATTTATTGAAAGTCCTAGGGATTTCATGAAGGACTTTAAGGTGGTATTTGATTTATCAATAATTAAGGAAATAACCCTTGGCAGAAGTCCTGAGAACATGGTCATAATACCCGATCCTACAGTTTCAAGAAAACACGCTGTAATAACAATGGTTGGTAATGAATTATTAATTAAGGATTTAAATAGTACAAATGGTACTTACGTTCTCGATAGTGGTTCCTTTAGGAGAATAAATGAGTATAGGTTTAGTAATGATATAGTTGTTAGGCTTGGTTACTATACCGTAATTAAACTATCTGTTATTGCTGAGGGGAAATCACAATAGTTAGGTGGCATTATTTAGAAACTTGCTAAGAATTGCCAAGATCTCCTCAGTACTTGTCGGCCTCAGTGATGGATTTAATTCAAGACCTCTCATTATTAATGACGCCAATTCTGGCGGTATGTCAGGCCTATAACTATTTATTAAGGGTACAGCGGCTTGTCCACTACTTAATCTATGAATGTGTGGATTCATGCCCGTTAGCATTTCGTAGAATATACATGAAAGTGAGTAAATATCAGTTCTAATATCGGCAATTCCTCTACTAACCTCGGGCGCTGCGTATGCTATTGAGAATTGTGATACGTAGGATTTACCGCCAACCATTATCTTAGCCGCGCCTAAATCGCCTATTTTCACGATACTTCTATTTCTATCCTTAAACAGTATATTCTCCGGTTTAAGGTCTAGGTGTATTATGTTCGCTTTATGAAGTTCTGATAATGCCAGGGTTATTAAGTACGCAAGCCTTACGAACTCATTAAGTTCCAAAGGCCCTTTCTCCCTCATTAGATCTCTTAGTGATCCTCCCTCCATGTACTCCATAACTACGTATGGTGGTTCATTCAAATAATCCTCAAGTGATTTATAGGGTATTTTCTCATCCGGCGGTATGTGAACCTCAAATACCCTAACAATATAAGGGCTCTCAATGAGTAAATACTCACTCATCTCCTTCTTAAACGATGAAAGTACTTTAGGATCGCTGGCCAGGGGATTGCCTCTCGAGTCCTTGTCCTTAAGTACCTTTATAGCATAGATCCTGCCCCATTCATCTCTACCCCTAAGTACGTAACTAAAACCACCCGTTGCTACTATGTCATCGATTAAATACTTACCACCTAACCATGCGCCTAACCATGATATTGGTGGTTTCAATTCCTTAACAAATCTTAACCTAGTCGGTCTTAAGTACATTATTATAAATATGAGTATTAAGGCTGCAACGCCTAACCAATAAGGCTTAATTACTGGGTAAACGCCATAAATCAATGTTAATAATATCAATGCCGCGGAAATATAGCCAGTGAATCTCCTCATCATTGGAACCGCAGATACTATTGATGGTACTAACACCATGTACGTATAGGTTTGATTTAGAATAAAGAGTATTACAGCCGCTGGTATTATTAGTAATATACCTAGGTACGTTATTACCCTATCAATAATATCCTCAGAAAAATCTATCCTATACATTAGGATTGAGTTTCTTATTGTGATTATGAAAGATGTCATGAAAATAAGCAGGGAATTAACCAATAGATAAAATGCAGGTGGTGCAGGATTCACATATCCCCTATAAAATAGATATAAAACATACAGTAGCGTTAAGGCTGCCGTAGCTCTAGAATCAGCAATCCTTAGTGATAGTACCATCGCAATAACTCCAATAAATACTGCTAACTCATCATAGAAATAGGTATTTGTTATTATGAACATTATTGATAATGCAAGGATAATCTCCGAAGTTAATGGAATTAGGAACCAATTATTCCGTAGTGGATACTTCCTAAACAATTCATAAAATAATATAAATAATGCGATAGTGATCAATATACGTATAGCATTAACGCCCACTAAAATTAATAAGCTTATGAATAGTACTATTCCTGGCAATGCCTTAATTATTTTATTAACATCGGTAATCAACACGTTAGTTACCCTTTAAAGCCCTAATTTAAAACGTTATTTTAGACAATAATGAAGAGAATTCACGTGTTAGTTAAAGGTATTGTTCAGGGAGTCGGGTTTAGGGCATTTGTAAGAAGAAACGCTAAAAGGCTGGGTATTAAGGGTTTTGTTAGGAATTTACCTGATGGATTCACTGTAGAGATCGTTGCTGAAGGCCCCGATGATTCCATTGAGCAATTAGTGAGTATAGTTAACAAAGGACCGCCTGGTGCTATTATTGAGGATGTTGAGGTTGAGTATGAGGAGCCTAAGAACGAATTCGATGATTTTGAAATTAGATACTAATGAGTGAGCTTAATTAAGCCACCACCACATGGTCTTGGTCCAGAAGCCAATAAATCCATTAATAACTGCTTTGCTGTGTCCGTTAGATCCAAATTCAATGCTTCCCTTAATCCAATAAACCTTAATTCTATAGCATCACTGGATGCCTTAGGTGTTCCGCCTATTGGTTCGACCAAGTAATCAAGAAGTAGAAAGTGGTACTTAATCCTACCTTCAGAATCACGTTCTAAATATTGATAAATACCAAAGAGTCCAATTACCTTACCAATAATGCCGGTTTCCTCCCTTAGTTCCCTTAAGGCAGCGTAATCAGGATCTTCGCCGGGCTCGACCATACCGCCAGGTATTGACCACTTACCTCTATTAGGTTCTGCACCTCTCCTTATCAGTAAAATCTTTCCGTCCTTAATAACTATAGAGCCAACACCAACCAGCGGATATCGTGGATATTCCCTGCTCATTCCCTATAACGATAATGCCCTAGGCTAATTAAGTATTAGCATTACACTTAAAAGGCGGTAATCTGCACATATTTAGTGGAGTGCAATAATGACAGGGTGAGGAGCATAATAGATAGTTTATCCAATAAAGAGCCTATCGAGGCTTATCAGACACTACTTGAGGAGAATTGCTTTGGTAGGGGTATGATATATGACGTGGGTGGTAAATACATAGTCTATATGAAGGATGAGGAGAACGCATGTATCGAAGAAACGAATTCAATAGACCGAGCCAGGGAATTAGCAAAAGCATTTGTTGATTCGGTTTGCTCCTGATGAATTATGAATTTGAGAGTAGTATTATCTGCGCAATTACATGAGCTTGTTAATGCCATAAGCCTAACCATTCAAGTACCGAATGGATATACAGTCAAGGATCTAATAATGAAGCTTGGCGAGTTAAATCCAGAAATTCCGAGGATGCTGCTCAGGTGTGATGAACTTAATGAGAATTATATAGTGATTGTGAACGGCAGAGACATACACTGGCTAAGGGGATTATCTACTAATCTTAACGATGGCGATGAGGTATTAATTGCGCCTAAGGCATTCATATCATAAAACTTAATACCCTTATTAATTACTAGTATTACTGTATGGCTAAAAATAAGTTGATGAGTATCGAGGAGGCCCTGGACTTGATTAATAACGGTGATGAAATAGCTATTGGCGGCATGTCCTTTCATCGTAATCCTATGGCAATGGCTATAGCCATAGCTAGGTCAAATAAGAGGGACTTGGCGTTGGTAGATAGGGAGCCTGGTCTGGCCTTTGACTTATTAACGATATCGGGTAGGGTTAGGAGGATTAGGGCTGCGATGGTTACCTTCGAACACTTTGGCATTGCGCCTGGATTTAGGAGGATGGTGGAGAGCGGCGAGGTGGAGTTCATTGAGGATGTTTGTGAAGGCGTAATGGCAGGACTCCGCGCTGGATCGTATGGGTTTCCCTTCATGCCATCAGCAATTGCTTTAGATAGTGATTTAGTTCCATTAAATGTTAAGAGAGGTATTTGGAAAATAATTAAGGATCCATTTAATGACCAGGAGTTAATTGCCGTTAAGGCCATAAGGCCTGATGTAGCTTTAGTACATGCGCATAGGGCTGATGAGAAAGGCGATATTGAAATATACGGTCCTAAATACGAGGATTTACTTAAAATTCAAGCTGCTAAGAGAGTTATAGTTACGGCCGAGGAAATAGTAAGTGAGGATTATTTCAGAGAGCACCCAGAGCTATTAACAATACCAGGCTTCATGGTGACTGCGGTGGTACATTCACCAAAGGGCGCGTGGCCAACATCAATGTACGGTTATTATAGAGCTGATTATGATGTTATTAAGAAGTACTTTGATAGTGTTAAGGCGGGATTAAGCATTGAGAAGGTGCTTGGGGTGTTCGTACATGGCTGATATGGATAACATCATTAAGTGCATGGCAAAGCAATTAAGGGATGGCGATATTGCATATACGGGCTTAACATCCGTCCCTGCAGTATTAGCTATTGCATTAGCCAGGTATTGGGGATTGAGTATTTGGTTCATAAATGTAGCCGAGGTGTATGAACCTAGAGACATTACAGTGATGCCTTCATCAGGGGATCCATACTCGTTCATTAATGGTAGGGGCTTCATAACAAGCCTAGATGCATTTGACTTGGCTAGGCGTGGTCAACTTGACGTTATGTTCTTCTCCGCAGCGCAGGTTGATCGACATGGAAACATGAACCTATCAGTAATTGGTAATTATGAGAGGCCAAGGGTTAGGTTACCAGGTGGTGCAGCTGCAGCCTATCTATATAGGAGAGCCCGTAGAATAATAATGTGGCTTAGTGAGCATTCAAGGAGGACATTAGTGGATAGGGTTGACTTCATTACAGCGCCGGGACCTACAAGGCAAGGACCAAGTTTAACAATATGCACGCCAAAGGCTATGTTTGAGTTTGATCACGACGCGGGGGAATTGGTATTGACGGGCTTGTTCCCAAGGGTTAGCTTTGATGATGTAATTAATAATATGGCCTTTAAGCCAAGGGTTAGGGAGCCATTAAATATGCTCGAGACGGTGAACACCGAAGAGCTGCAATTCCTAAATAAACTAGATCCAAATGGTGTTAGGTATACGTGATTTTAATGTCCACTTAAATTAAAATCATAGCATTTTATTCTCTATTTTATAGGCACCAAGTATTATAGCTCCAGCCGATTTTGATGCTTCAACGAGCTTCTTACCCATTTCATCACTATTACCTGCTGGATATACCAGTAAGGCATAGCCTATTGCTTCACCAGGCCATCCATAGGCATAGGCTAGTAATAGGTTAAGTCCCGTAGCTGCCTCTATTGTAGTTAAGACCCTACCCAAAGTACCTGGTTCATTAGGAATTGCCACATGTATTATAAATACACCACCTTGTATTGTCATTGCTAAATCATAGAGCTTAGTAAACAACCTCTGCATGTCCTCAATCATCCTAAGGAAATTGGCTCCAGTGCTCACGCAAAAATTATTGGATGTATCATTATTTCAATTAATCATTCAAGATAAAGAGACTAAGCGAATATAAAAACCATTAAATGGCGAGGAATATGTGAGCCCTGAACTAATGATAAATTCGCGAAAAGCTTAAATTCCCAGGGTTGTTCCATATCGAGGGCCGGTAGTCTAGCCTGGAAGGATGCCCGCTCGGCGCGCGGGAGATCCCGGGTTCAAATCCCGGCCGGTCCACCACTTAATGGTTCCTTTTGCTTAATACGTTGAGTTAGTTTTTTGTTTACCTGTTGTTTTTTGTATTGATGTTTTTGTGGTTGTTGGGTGTTGGTTTTGGCTTGTTGGGTGTTTCCTGGTTTATTTTAGAGTATGCCTCCGCATTTAGGTTTAGTATTGATTATAGGTTATCGTATATTAAGGAAAGATTGAACTATCTAGTGCCTTTATATTTAATTGGTGCTACTGCGGTGATTTTAACATTAATTTCATGGGTTGAGCCTTGGTATAGGATTTACGTGTCTTATGTTACGGCACTTGGATTAACCGTTAGTGGCAGGGTGTTTCTCAATAGAGTGAGGAGGGGTTTTATTAGGGTTATTGATGTTTATGATCTTGACCTCGATTTACCCATGGTTTCTACTGCCGTTTCATTAATACCAGAGAGTTCCATATTTAATGTTCTTATTATTAATTTAATATCAAGTATAGCATTATTCTTGGAGTCAATCATTATATATTCTAGGGCTAGTAGGAAATTATTTGATGTTGGTCGTATGAACGCCCTAATCTATTCATTACCCTTACTAACCATTGCCTTATACTCTTTATATGATTCCACTAGTATGATGATAATATTCATAATAGCATTTTTTATCCTGGTGCTATTTATTGGTGACTTAATTTACCTATCAATCAAGGGTTCTTAACGCATAAGCCTTATTTCTTAGAGTTACTACGTATTTACAGTGATGAGTACTAGACCAGTGTGATTTTAAATGATCGAGAGGACCCGGGCTGACGTTCTGCTGGGTATGGTTTTTATATGGTTTAGTATTAATTAATGAGGTGTATGGATAATAAGAAATTGAAAAATTACGTATTAATCCAGAACCTCGCTAATGGACTTGTATCACCTTTCATGAGTTTCTTGGCGGCCGTTATTGGCGTACCAAGTATTGGTATTAGTCTTGTGTCATCAGCTTCATCTTTCTTCAGTGGTGTTGTTCAAGTACCATTAAGGAGGACTAGTCGTATTGAACAATTGCTGAAATTATCGACATTATTACTTGCTATTTTGTGGTTTACAATGGCGTTTATTGCCTATGGGAATCCAACACTATACTTAATTACGTATATTGCCATAGCCATTGTCGGTGGTGCTAATTCCTTTGCATGGGCCTTAATCATGGAGAGAATGAGTAGAGGAAGTAGGGGTCAGGTATTAGCTACTTATGCATTTTATGGTTCCATAGGTGGTTTATTGGCAACGTTAATGACAGGCCTAATCGTTGGTAGTAACTACGCATTAATGCATTACGTATTCATCACTAGCGCATTTCTCATTCTTATGAATGTAATTAATATATGGAACATGGAACCAATGGATCCTGAATGCCAGGTCACTGATAGATTGCTGTCTACGATTAGGAATAACAGGAAGTTGATAAGGTTTCTCCTGATAAATACCTTGTTTGCGATTGTATGGAGCTTTGCGTGGCCTTTATTTCCATTAGCGCAGGTTTATTTACTTAATATGAATACTGAGCAGTTAGCCATTGTTAATGTTATTAGTGGTGTGTCAACATTAATTCTCCAGAGGCATGTTGGTAAGTGGTTTGATAGGAATAGGAAGTTGATAATGTTTCTAGGGAGATTCTTACTCATAACATTCCCATTGTCCTATGCCCTGGCCAATAATGTATACGTGATTTACGTGGCGAATACCATAGCGGGCTTCACGAATTCCGCATCAAATGTTGCATATATATCATTCGTCTATGATAATTCTGAGGATAGAAGAACAGCCGTCAGCCTATACAACCTATTTTATGGTATTGGGACACTAATTGGGTCATTAATGAGTGGTGCATTAGTAACGGTGGTATCTAATTATTTGGGTTTAAGAAATGGTGTTAGGTATATGCTTCTTAGTGATGCCACGGCCAGGGCTTTAATCGCCACATTATACATGAGTGTTTAGTGGTGGTTCGGAAGTTTTTTATTAAGGTAATTTATTTACCATACGTAATGTTCACAGTATTTATAGTTGGCACGGCTGGTTCAGGAAAAACAACACTTGTTAGTACATTTGCTGAATGGCTTGAGAATAATCAATATGACGTCGCTATTGTTAATCTCGATCCTGCTGTGGAGTACGTGCCCTACGTCCCTGATATAGACATCAGGGATGTGATCTCGGCTAGGGAGTTAATGAGGAAGTACAAGCTTGGCCCCAATGGTTCAATAATAGCTGCAATAGACATGCTGGCTGTCAGGGCCCAGGAGATAAAGAACCAAGTAATGGATATTGGTGCTAATTACGTGCTCATAGACACGCCAGGTCAGATGGAGCTCTTCGCCTTTAGGAGTGTTGGTTCCGTATTAATTAATAGGCTTAGTATGGATAGGTCTGCCGTAGTATTCGTAATCGATGCAACACAGGCCCAGACACCAAGTGGTTACGTATCATCAATGCTATTATCATTATCAACCCAGTTTAGGTTTAATATGTCTCAGGTAAACGTGCTCAATAAGATTGACTTGCTTGATAAATCCGTGGTTGATGAAATACTTGAATGGAGCGAGGAGACGGATTTACTCAGGGAAGCATTATTGTCAAACCAGGTTAATAAGTTGGAGACTGACCTAAGTGTTAGGTTAACGGATATCCTGACTGCCATTGGTACTATGTCAAAGCCAATACCAATAAGCGCGAAAACTGGTGAGGGCCTTGATGCTCTTTATAGGGTTCTTCATAATGTGTATGTTGGCGGTAGCGATTATGATTACCTAGAGTAGAGCTCGCCAGTGTTCCTTAGAATCACATAACCTGGTCTTAAATTAACCTTGTTTATCCTACGTATGAACTCCTTAACGGTTGGTTTATCAATACTTGTCTTAGATATTATAATATCGAACTCCTCAAGGGCTATGGGCTTGACGGAGAGACCCATCGCAAGTGCCTGCCCTGTTATTGCCACTCCGTAATCAGCAAGGCCTCTAGCTACCTTCTCAGTAACCTCCACATGGGTTTTCACCACATCATTGTAACCCTTTATTGTCCTCCTTAATTCCTCCACATCATATCCCGTGTGCCTAGCAATACCACTAAGTAAAAGCTCTGTTGCCAGCCTAGTGCCCGAACCTGGGTTCCTATTAACCATTCTGAGTCCCAGTATGTCTGTTAAATCACCAATGCTTAAGTATGGCCTATGCACAATACCCAATAATCTTAGGTAGCCCCTCATTAAAACAGCATTGTCCCAAGCACCCAGTGAGTCCATGTATGATACATTATACTCACCGCTCATTGGATCAACCAAGTGAATACCAGCAATGTCAGCTAGACCATTCATTACCATGCTTAAACCATTCATTGAACCAACCCAATAAGCATCAATGCAGTAGCCCTCACTCCTCATCTCGCTGATTATATCCCTAACTATACAATCATCACTTCCAGCATATACGGTGTCGCATACAGATCCATCAGGATTCCATACATACCTCCTCGTCATTGTCCTATACGTATTCAATACCTCCCTTCCCTCGATAGTGAGTAACATGCCTCCCTTATAGCCTCTCCTTGAATTAACGACCTTAATCTCCAATCCACTTTCTAACCTATTAATTAATTCCCAGGCCTTTGAATATGGTAAACCGAGATCCTTCACGACAGATAATAAGGAACCTTTTCTTTCAAGGATCTCAAGAAGCCTTGCCGTTATGCTATCCATTAATACCTTACCATCCCTCTCAAGGACTACTTCTATTCTATACCTAGGCTTACCCACTATTTAATCAGTACTAAATAGGTTCTTAAAGTATTTTATTTTAATGGTGGATTTAATGGAATGGTTTATTAATGAGTTAAAGCCATAACATATTCCCCACTATGGTCGTTAAGGCCATTATACTAGACCTTGATATGACTCTCGTTAATACACTACCTAAGTTCCTAGCTGTATTGAGGGAGTGCGCGGCAAAATATGGTAAGGAGATAAATGGGGATATTAGCTACTTGCTCAGTGTTTATTATAGGGATCCATCTCTAAGTGAGGTGCTTGGTGATTTATCGAGGAATTTCTGGTTTTGGCATGAGTGCTGGCTATTGTATTCACAGAGGAGGGATTATGGTGAGGTATTTCCAGGGGTTTTGGACTCCATGAAGGTATTACGTAGTATGAATAAGAGACTGGTCATAGCCACAGGAAGGGAATTAGAATGCTCACGCATGGTAGATGAGTTAAGGTATTATGGATTTACTGAATTTATTGAGGGTTGTGTGTCTCTTGGTGATTTAGGTCCTGGTCATGATAAGCTTGATCTGGTTAAGAGGACGCTCGACATGCTTGGATTACCATCGACTGTTGTTGTCTACGTAACTGATCATCCAAGGGATATAATCATGGTTAATGGATTAGGCACGATAAACATAGGGGTTTCTACCTGGGCTAGGGAGTTTCCGACGAAGTTCGTGATAGGTAGTGTGGCCGAGTTGCCAAGGCTAATTGCTATGCTTGACGGAACTTATGATTAATAATAATTCCAATTAATGATCCAAGTACTATTGGCGTTAGGTAAGCAAGTAGCATATACCAGGGTATTCCTAGGAAACCCGGTAGTACTGTTATGTAGTAGGGTCCGTATATGCTTGAATTAACATAATCATTACCTGGATAAAGTATTAGGATTTCGTAATTGCCAGGTTTGGGAAAAGGTATTGAGCTCTTCATGTAATTACCCGTAATCGGCTCTTCATAAATACTCACAGTCTTGTTCCCATTCTTAATAACTATGGTTAAGTTCCCATTAACATAGCTAATTGGGATGTTCGTCATAATATTTATACTAAAGGTTTCATAACCGCCTGCGGCAATTAAGTCGCTACTTCCATTCATGTAAAGGCTTAATGGGGCCTTCATTATATCCAGGAAATAAGTGGTGCCGCATCCCTTGTAATTGATGTTTCCAGACCATGATACTGCTATTGAGTAATTACCAGGTAATTTAGGTATGAAGATATACTCACCAACACCGCTAGCGTTTATGTAGGTCGTGCCGCTTACTGATGTATTATTGCCTGTAATTAATACATTCAATTTTGCATTAACGATAACAGGTTCCATATGACTTATTATTATAACTTCATGCAGTACCTCTGGAGTTCCATTAATTGTTATTGATAGGGTACAGGGTGCTCTATGGGCAATTATCGTTAGATTAGTAGAGCTTGGTAAATAATTTGGCGGGTTTGTGTAATAGATTGTTATTAAGTACGTTCCAGCCTGTGGTGGTATCCACGTAACCTGAACGCTACCGTTTATGGGAGTATAACTGCCTATTGTTGATGATAATCCATTAATCACATAACTAATTGTTAATACGCCACCTGATATTGGTGGTGATAGTTTTACATAAATATTTACTGAGCTTCCATACGTTATATTAGTATTATTTACATAGGCCATTATGTATACTGTGCCCGGCAATACTATGAAGGTATAATTAATCATTGCCTCCTGGAAGTATGTGGTGTTTGTGAAGGTAATCGTTAACACGTGATATCCTACGCCATAATTCACTAACAACGAGTACTGGGCTGTACCGTAATTATTCGTTGTTATTGATACTACGTAATTATTATCAACATAAATACTTAATTGCTGATCTTGTAGAGGGCCTACGGGTGTTGTTGCATTTATTGTTATTGGTAGGTAATTGCCATAATTAATAGTGCTATATTGCGTGCTTAGGGCTAGGTATACAGGCGTTGGCACTATTGTAAATGTAAGTGTCTCATTAGTATTCCAGGCATAACCCCCGACATCAGTGTAGCTAATCTTTAGGGTTAATATTGCCGTGCCCAATGAATACGGGCCTGGCACCACCGTTATGCTTTCATTTAATGGGGGCTTTACCGTAATAATACTCTTGCTTACTGCGATGTTTGTTCCGGTTATTGTTATTAATGTGGAGTTTATGGGTATGGGTGTGCTGTTCATTATTTTAAGCAACACTACCTGAGGTACGCCGCTGTATAATTTCGTTACTGTTGTGTTTATTATTATTCCCGGTGTTACTGAGGATACTGTGAAGTAGTAATTCATGGTATAGCCCATTGTATATATCGATAGGGATGCGTTGTAGTTACCCTGGTTTAGGGCTGGTACTGTTATATTTAATGTATTGCTTCCTGGTTGTAATTCCCATAAACCCTGAGTTGCGTGGTTCCCTATACTCAATGTGTAGGAGACGTTGACAGGTGTTGATAAGTTGCTATTTATGTTAATCACCATGGTAGCGTTTATACCAGTGCCTGTGTATATATGCGTATAATTACTCACTGGTTCTGAATATGATCCGTAGTACCAAGTGATTCCCGTTACCGTGAATGATGCCGGCGGGTCTATACCAAGGGCCATTAATACTGCGTGGATTATTAAAATGGTTATCATAATCCTTAGGCTATTAATGGATTGCCCATTTAAAAACACTGCTTACGCGCATCTAGTTTTTTAAGTGCCTAGGGATCCTTGTTATTAACGGTAGTATGGCCAATAAATTCACTGTGATAACATTTGGTTGTTGGTTGAATAAGGCGGATAGTGACATAGTGATTACTAGGCTTAGGTCATTGGGCTGGGAGTACACTGAGGACATTAAATCGGCTGATACAATTATTATCAATACATGCGCCGTTAGGGAAGAGGCTGAGAGAAATGAGTTGAAGCTTCTAAGGAAGTTAAGTGAGGAGTATCTAAACAAGAGATTAATTGTAACTGGATGCCTAACTAGGGTTAGACCAGCAATGATAAAGGATGCGGCGCCCAATGCCGTGCTTGTCACATCCCATGGTGCTGAGTTCATAGATGAGGTCGTAAATGGGCGCAACGATATTTATGTATATGAGGATAGACCCATGAAGTACTTACCTAGTTATTACCCTGAATTTCATGGGCACAGATACGTCGTGCCAATACAAGTTGGTTGTCTCGGTAATTGCAGCTTTTGCGTTACTAAGGTTGGTAGGATGGGCTTTGGTAAAGTGAGGAGTTATGAAATGAGCGATATTACTAATGCCGTTGCTAATGCCGTTAGTAGGGGTGCACGGGAGATCTATCTAACGGGTCAAGAGATTAGTGCATATGGTCGTGATAGGGGTTATGACTTAGCTGATTTACTTGAGAATATATTAGGTAAGGTTGATGGTAGGTTTATGATTAGATTGGGAATGATGGAGCCCCTTGAACTTAGCCGAGTAATTGATAGGCTACTCGATATTGTAAAATCCGATTGGCGTGTGTATAGGTTCTTCCACATCCCTGTACAAAGTGGTAGTGACCGTATATTAACCCTCATGAAAAGAAAATACTCAGTTAGTCTCTTTAAGGACATTGTAACGAGGATTAGGAGGGTTTTCCCCGATGCCACAATAGTCACTGACATCATTGTTGGCTTTCCTGGGGAAACCGATGAAGATTTTTGGGCCAGTGTTAGACTAATCGAGGAGTTAAGCATAGATAAGGTTAATCTTGCTAGGTATAGTAGAAGGCCGTTTACTGAGGCCGCCTACATGGAGCAAGTACCTGAACAGATTAAGAAGGAGAGGAGTAAGGTAGCTACGGAGATCTTTAACAAAGTGGCCTTGGAAAGGAATAAACCATTCATTGGTAAGGAAATGTGGGGTATTACCAGTGAGATAGACTTTAGGGGTGAGAATTACATCGTTCGTTCATATAACTATAAGCCTATAGCCGTGAAGAAAGCAGATATTGGCGCATTCGTGAAGGTTAAGGTCATGGATGCAACATCGCATAGACTCCTTGGTCAATTACTTGAGTCAGAGAGTTTGGGGGTTAAGTATAGGGTTGATTTTAGGATTACGGAGGGTTTAGATATATTTTCCTAGTTTCTTTCTATCACTCAATCCTTAATACCTCCATAGGTCTGATTCTCGTTATTGATATTAATGATGGTATTGAGGCAACAATTGATGTTGCTATGGCTATTATTAGTGAGTATCCATATAATGCGGGCAGTAGTATTACGGGTATTATTATTGGTAGGTTTAGTTTAATTATTACATACCTGGCTAAGTAAGCGCCTGCTATTCCCAGCACTATACCCACTACTGAACCGATTATGCTCATGATTAATATCTCAAGAAGGAATATAGTGATTACTTGCCCATTGGATGCACCTAACGCCTTAAGTATGCCTATTTCCCTGGTTCTCTCCCTAACGTTCATGATGGCAGTATTCGCAACACTAAGCCCAGTAACTATTAGGCTCAGTGCTATTATTACTATGAAGAATAAATTAACCATTGATAATGCATTAGAGATTGAACTAAGTACTGAGCTCTGCTCATAAACATCAGCATTTGGAAAATACTCACTCAATGCCGTAGCTAATTGATTAAGATATGCAGGATTTTCCTGAGACAACTTTATAAATATTGCATTAACAAAGCCATCATCATCTAAGTCATTCTGCAATGTACCTATCGGTGTTACAATCATGTTTAACTGAAAGCCGAGAAAACCACCAAGTATGCTACTGAATGTTCCCGTAACCTTTAGGGGTATTATATTGGTGCCTCCCTGAATTCCCGTTAGTACTTGAACATAAATCGTATCGCCAATACTTATGTTATCCTTCTGGACCAGGGTATCCTGCACTATTGCTTCACCATTGCTCATAGGCAATGATCCACTCTCCATGTGAACCTCAAAGTATGAGAAGTACTGACTGGGTATACCAATCAGGGTGACGGCCTTGCCATTAACCTGTGCCGTACTTATTATTATTGCAGGAACAACGTATGATACATGAGGGAGTTTCGCAATTACCTGGGCCACCTCCTCAGGTATTGAGACACTTTGTGAGTAAACCATTAAATCGGTGGGCAGTATGTTTTCAACCTCATTGGTTATTGCAACCTTAAATCCATAAGTCATTGTTTCTAATGTTATCATTAATGCTACACTATAGACTATAGCAAGCATAGTCAGTATGACCCTTGTTCTTCTACCTCCAAGGTTTCTTACCGACATTGTAAATAATGTCCTTAGACTCATGAGACTAATTAATGCGTCCTCACGTACTTAAAAACACTTCTAACAGAATAATCAGTCTTCACCTCCATCCTCATTACCTAACATCGGACTGTTGGTCCATCATCACTATGACAATTACAACAATATATATTAAATCCCTATCTTCATTCTAATTTTCATATTCTAGGATATTCAAAGCAATTTATTTATTCACATATACAATCTAATTCATATTTTAATTGATAATAATACTTAAATAGTAACATAAATCTTAAGTCTAACGTGCCAAAGAAAATTCTAGTGTTGGGAGGTGGTGTTGGTGGTGTCGTTGCTGCCAAGAGAATGGCCGAAAGGTTGAGAGGTAGGGTTGATGCAGAAATAACAATAATAAATGATACGGATTACTACTTATTACCACCACTTCTCGTTAACATAGCGCTTGGTGACATAGAACCTAAGCAAGCCCAATTACCCTTATCATTGCTTGAAAGGAGGGGTGTTAAGTACGTTAAGGCCAAGGTGACGAAGATAGATCCCGATAATAGAGTCGTGGAGACAGATCAAGGTAAGTTTGATTACGATTACTTATTAGCGAGTCTAGGCGTTGAGAATGACTTCCAGTCCTATAACTTAGGCGTTGGTTACCATAACTATACCCTTGATGGCGCATTAAAACTTAAGGAGGCATTAAGATCTTTCACTGGTGGTAAGGTCGTTTTAGTAGCCCCTGAACCCATATATAGGTGCGGTGTTTATCCCTTCGAATTCGCTTGTCAATTAGATACATTGTTTAGGAAGAGGGGTATTAGAGATAGAACAAGCATAACATTGCTCTATCCATTTAACAAACCCCTAGAGCCACTAGGTCCAGAGGCCGTTAAAATATCTGAAAATATTGCCACTAAAAAAGGAGTTGAATGCGTAAGTGGTATTAAACCGCCAATTACTATTGATGATAAGGAAAAGGTAGTTACGCTTTCTAACGGTGAAAAGTATAAGTATGACCTGTTAATTGTGACGCCACCAGCAAGATTGCCAAAGCCCTTTGAAGGTACACCATTAGTTGCTGATACTCCTACTGGAAAATGGACTGCAATAAATGTCTATACAGGTAGGAGCTTAAAGTATGACGATGTATACTTACCCGGTGAGCACTCAATGCCATATGTAGGTCTCCCAACAGCAGGTGTTCCTGTGCATTTTACGGCATTAGCTAGTGCGGCAGCTATTACCGGTGATTTACTTGGCCAACCAGTTGATCCTGCTCAAATAAATGCAATGACGTGCGCC
>ERZ1669251.4-NODE-4-length-112901-cov-20.410329_pt1 | contig 112901 bp, 120 predicted proteins | sample MGYA00579294_ERZ1669251 | MGnify/ENA primary metagenome ERZ1669251 (study PRJEB41166, sample SAMN08046056) | hot springs metagenome | biome: hot spring; feature: acid hot spring; material: thermophilic sediment; isolation source: thermophilic sediment from acid...
AATGAAGATCTACTGTTATTTCATTCTCAGAAAGAACACGGTAGTGAGCTGAATGCATAAAATCAAGGAATTACTTAACACACTTTCTTCAAAATATAATTTAAAATAATAAAATGTAAAAATTACTCTATATAGAGTTTGGCAATTGTGAAATATCTTCTTGCTAAGGTAAGTGCTGTTTTAAGGTTTTTTGCTCCCTTACCAATCGCTGAAGCTTTGTAATTTGGATCAACCTTCACATTGACCACGTAACCGCTTTCACCTGCAGTTACATTGAGGGCTGAAACTTTATACCTATAGAAGAGGTTTCTGAAGAACTGTTCAGGATCTGGAGAGAAATCCAAAATATTTATCCTCTTTTTCAACATTTCCTTGACCTTTTCAAGTGCCTTTTTCTTATCATCACTGGTGAATAATTTATATGTTCCACCCTTTTCAAGAACGAAGAATATAACGTCCTCCGTTTCCATGACGTCCTTAACTGGAACTCCCACCATGGACTCAAACATCTTTATAAGATCCAGACTCCTTGTATCAAGAGTTATTTCTCCCAACTTCAATCATTCCCCTTGAAAGCTGAATCGCCTGAATCCACTACGCCGACAACACTCACAGAAAAGGGTTTTCCAAAAATGGTGCCAAGCTGTAAAGAATTCAGGGGAACAGAGTATTTTATTCCCTGCAATTTTTCAAACTTTTCCTTCAAATGAGGTTCTTCACAGTATACCACAGCCTTTAACTGACCCTTCTTCAGCATTTTCATTGTCATTTTTTCCCCTAATACATATTTCCCGGTTTCTTTTAACCTGCCTAATTCCCACGAATAATCCAAGATCAATCACCTCTTTTGTACATTAGCTTTATTGCACCAGTACCCAACGTAATTGGTTGCCCCACTATAATATTTTCCGCTACCCCGTTCAGCTTATCTACTTCACCTATCAAACCTGCGTTCAGCAGATGCTTGCTCGTTATTTCAAATGCTGCCCTGGCCAGAACTGATGCCTTCTTTCCTGAAATTCCGTGTCTTCCTATGGCTTCGACATTCCCATCGAAAGTCATCATATCTGCAACCAGCATAAGGTGCCTTATATCTGTGTTAAGTCCAGCATTCTGCAGCGTGGATATGCTTTCTTCTATTATAGCCATCCTTGCTGCTTCCACCCCAAGTACCTGGGATATTTCAATTATGTCATTTGTCCTCGTTCTTGTGAAATCAACATCCTTCAGCTCCATCACACCTGCAAGATTTGATCCCTGCGTATATATAACCCATTCCTTGGCCTTCTGGTCAAATTTAACTATTGCCCTTTTAATTCCATCCAGACCTTTTATCTGATAAACCTTTAGAGCTTCATAAAGCTGGTACAATTTCTTGAAGGAGGGCTCCTCAAGTGTTATCTTCAATTCGTATCCCTCTTCCTGTATTGTAGCTTTCTGCATTCTCATTTTTCTCAATTTTGCGATTACCTCTTCCTTTTTCAGTCCCCTCTCCTCAAGCTTCTGTTTATCAAGAAATATTCTTATGAAGCTTTCAGTCGTATTTACTTCTATATCTGAAATATCAAGAAGATTTGTTGACTCTATTGACCTTGCAAGGGATATTGCCTTATCTTCATTTTCCTTGACCTTTTCATTCAGGTAAATTGTCATTGAAGGTGTGCTGGGAGTTTTTCTTGCATCAACAATTTCTATAAGTCTTGGAAGACCGAGGGTTACATCCATTTCAGCAATTCCTGCGAAGTGGAAAGTTCTCATGGTCATCTGAGTACCTGGCTCGCCTATACTCTGTGCCCCTACAATTCCAACCGCTTCATAAGGATCAACCGTTGTTTCCTTATATTTTTCTATGGTAGCATCTATGAGTTTATCAAGATCCTTATCGCCTATTCCATATTTTTTCTTTGCATCGCTTATTTTCTGGGCAATCTTTACAGGTAAAGGAACTCCTTTGTTTTCAGCTTTCTTAATTATTTCTTTTACTTCCTTTTCAAGTTTCTCTTCGAAAGATTCTTTCAATTCTATCTTGGCTTCCTCTTTATGAATTATGAATGCGTATGACTCTATCTTCTCTATAGATCCGCCGGTGAATTCCTCATAATTAACAACATCATCCTGTATTTCCTCGATTGATTCTATCTTTATGCAAGTTTTAAGGCCATCTTTCCTCTTTTTTAGGCATTCGCTCCCCTTGCTATATTCTTCTATCTTAGAAATATTCGCGCGGGCAACAAATGTTTTTCCGGATATTGTGAGAAGTGCCTCACTTACTCCTTCTTCAGCTGGAATGTCATAATCCACACAGTAACATACCGGTGCCTTTTCAATTATCTCCTTAATTTTCTTAACGGTATCTTTCCAGGCAAGAATCATTTCTTTACACCTCCATATTTTTTACCAAAGGTCTCCTTAACTATATAATCAATATCAACAGATTCACCTGCAAATGATCTTGAAGGATCAGTTGCATCCTCTCCATATATCATTTGAATGACCGAATCTTCAGTATCAAGAACCTTTCTCTCCTCTGAAACTTTCAGATCCTCCAGGGCATTTATCAGTCTCCTCTGCATGTAACCAGATCTGCTTGTCCTGACAGCAGTATCTACAAGACCTTCTCTTCCTCCTGTTGCGTGGAAGAAATATTCTGTTGGATTGAGACCCTCTTTGTAAGATGACGTTACGAAGCCTCTTGCATAAGCTCCTATATCTCCCTTCTTGAAATGCGGAAGTGTTCTGTTAGTATAACCCCTGTGCTGTCTCTGACCTCTTATACTCTGCTGCCCTATGATACCCGCCATCTGAGCGAGATTCATCATATTTGCCCTGGCACCTGACCTTGCCATTATGACAGTTGAATTTTCCATACCGAGATAGTGTGAAGCTATTTCTGAACTCTTTTCCCTTGCCTGGGAAAGTACCTTCATTATCATTGATTCCAGAGTGTCTTCAAGCGTTTTACCTGGTTCAGGCCCTATGAGGCCGTTCCTGTAATTCTCTATAAGCTTTTCCACTTTACTTACTGAATCCTTTCCTACTTCCCTTAGTTGCATCTTTGCCTCATGGGGTACATCCTCATCATCAATTCCCGTTGAGAATCCTATATAGCTGATTGTTCCTGCTGCGAGCCTTGTCAGGTCGTTGAGGAACACAGCACCTCTCGCATTACCGAACTTCCTGATAACATAATCCAGCAGGACTCCCTTTGACTGCCCGATAGCATTTTCATCTATTGCACCATTTATAAGTTTGCTGTTTTCTATTTTGACAATCCCCTCCGTTCCTTCGGGATCAAGATTTTTATCATTTAATTTACCCTTGAATTCTATATTTACACCCTCAGGTAGAATTGTCGAGAAAATGTCTCTACCGTGATAATATCTCTTTCCATCTTCCTCAACCACAGGAGGCATTTCTTTTATATCTACATAGGAAAGAATATGCATTCCCATATCTACTGGGATAAGGGGATTCCTGTATGTTAGCAGAAACAGGGCTGTTATATGATCATGGATTGCACCCATAATCGGTCCACCGAATCTTGGTGAAAGGAAGTTTTCTTGCACCTTCATAAGAATTTCTGCCTCTGCCCTTGCTTCCTGGCTTTGAAGTACGTGAAGATTCATCTCGTCCCCATCGAAATCTGCGTTGTAAGGAGTACATACCGCAAGATTGAATCTGAAAGTTCTGTATGGAAGTACCTTTACTTCGTGTGCCATCATTGACATCCTGTGAAGACTTGGTTGCCTGTTGAACAGGACTATATCTCCATCCTGAAGCTGCCTTTCAACCTGCCAGCCAACTTCTATTTTCTCCGCGACATCCTTGGCATTTTTCTCGGAGACTTTAATTCTGCTACCATCTCTTCTGTAGACGTAGTTAACACCCGGATAATAAACAGCAGGGTCGTCATTTCCTGGACCCCTCCTTATCATTTCCTTCATTCTCTCCATATTGTGCTCCGTAACAGTCTCAGTAACAGTCAGCTCTCTTGCAGCCCTTACTGGTACCCCCACCTGATTTATCGATAGGAAAGGCTCTGGGCTTATGACCGTTCTTGCTGAGAAATTAACCCTCTTACCTGAAAGATTACTCCTGAATCTTCCTTCTTTTCCCTTCAATCTCTGTACCAGAGTTTTAAGTGATCTTCCAGACCTGTGTCTTGCAGGGGGAGTTCCAGGAGTTTGGTTATCGAAATAAGTGGTAATATGATATTGCAGAAGGTCCCACAGATCCTCTATTATTAACTGAGGACTGCCCTGATCCCTATTTTCCCTGAGTCTCTGGTTTATCCTAATAACATCAACAAGTTTATGGGTGAGATCATCTTCGCTTCTTTCTCCAGTTTCCAGTGTAATTGTAGGTCTCACATTCACAGGTGGTACAGGGAATACTGTGAGAATCATCCATTCTGGTCTTGCAACCAGTGGATCCATTCCGAGTAGAATAAGATCGTCATCTGGAATTTTTTCAAATCTTTCCCTTATTTCCTTAGGAGTGAGTTTCTTTCCCTCTTCCCTGAATGTGGTTGGTTTATCAAGTGATATTTTCTTGTTCTCAAAGTGACAGTGTGGACAGATTACGACATCACTGGCCTCTGATTCCGCATCTGATACAATATCATCATAATCTATATCATGAAGCTTATTCTTGACTTCCTCTATTTTCTTCTTATACTCATTTATTCTGTCATCTGTTAATTTTATTCTTCCACAATTAGAACAGGTGCTTCCCAGAATGGAATAAATCTCCTTTATGAATCCTATATGTAGTACGGGCATTGCAAGCTCTATATGCCCAAAATGTCCTGGACACTGATCGACCTTGCCTCCACAGGTTTTGCATTTCATTCCTGGTTCTATTACACCCATCGCAGGGTCCATTAGGCCTTTTTCTATGGGGAATCCATCATCATCGTATGTGTCTGGAGTTATAACCTTCACAGCAGACATTTTTCTAATTTCATCTGGAGACAATAAACCGAATTTAATCTCGCTGATACCCTTGGACACCTCAACTTTCATTTCAGATCACCCAACCTCAATCTCATAACAACTCCAAGTGACATCAACTCATCCCTCATCAGTTTGAATGCATAACTGGTCTCAATGGGATGTATATTGCTGGTGTTTCCACAGACAGGGCACCTAAGCTGATGTGTCTTGTAATCATATATTGCAACGTGACCGCAGTCTGGATCACCGCATACATAGATAGTGAATCCATCGCTCTGGTCAAGAAGTCTATCCTTTATGGCCATTGCTGCTCCGTGTCCAATAAGCGTATCCCTTTCCATCTCTCCAAACCTTAGCCCTCCCTGTCTGGATCTTCCCTCGGTAGGTTGCCTTGTAAGTATCTGAACAGGTCCCCTGGACCTTGCATGGAATTTCCCGGCCACCATGTGATGAAGCTTTTGATAGTAAACAACTCCAACAAATATATCCGCCTTGAACTTCCTTCCAGTAAGACCATCATACATTGTTTCTCTGCCAGTATACTTATATCCATTTCTCTCAAGGGCTTCTCTCAAGGATTCTTCCGGCTCACCGTTGAAGACAGTACTGTTTATGAATCTTCCTTCGAGAGATCCAGCCTTACCTCCTAGTGTTTCAAGAAGGTGTCCTACCGTCATTCTGCTCGGAATTGAATGTGGATTTATTATAAGGTCCGGAATTATGCCCTCTTCAGTGAAAGGCATATCTTCCTGAGGTATTATTGCTCCAATGACACCTTTTTGCCCGTGTCTGCTTGCGAATTTATCACCCAGTTCCGGAACTCTGTCATCCCTAACTTTTACTTTCAGAAGCCTGCTGTTATTTTCAGAGACTGTGAGCAGAACGGAATCAACATATCCGCTCTCTCCGGGTCTGTTTGTTATCGAACTTTCCCTTCTCTTCTGGATTGATATGTGCTGCTCCTCTTCCATGAACCTCGGGGGTGAAGTCTTTCCAATAAGAACATCCCCACTGGTGACGAATGTCTCTGGCGCAATCATTCCATTTTCATCTATATTCCTGTAAGCTTCTTCACTCCTGACTCCTCTAACCTCCGGAGGTGGTATCTCAAATCTGTCTTCCTGGCCACCAGGGTATCTCTTTTCCTCTGCCCTGTAAGTCCTGAAGAAAGCAGATCTTCCAAATCCTCTTTCCACCGACGCCTTATTCACTATGATTGCATCCTGGATGTTATAATTGTGATAGGAGATTAATGCTACAACAGCATTCTGTCCCGATGGTCTCTGATTGTATTTTATGTAGTCAGCTGTCCTTGTTGTAACCAGAGGCTTCTGTGGATAATGAAGAACGTGACCCCTGGTATCAGGCCTCAACCTGTAATTTGAAGATGAAAGACCGAGGGACTGTTTTGTCATTGCCGCACCCATCGTTACCCTTGGAGACTGGTTGTGTTCTGTATAAGGTATAACGCCTACGACCACTCCCTGTATGATCATAGGATCAATTTCAAGGTGAGTATGCTCTTCATTGTATAGCTTATTAACTTCAAAGACGCTGTTGCAATTCAGGCATTTTAGTTTAATCTTTTCCTCTCCGGGATTGATCCAGTCGATTTTATCACTGTAGAGGAAAGTACCACAATGGGGACATTTTTCGGGCTTCTCATAGGGATAAATAGCTATGTAAGCGTTCTCTTCCTCCTCAGCATCAAGCCATTCTATTATGCCATTTGAAATCAGGTCCTTTATACCTATCTTACCCTGATCGAGCTCTTCCCTGATCTTTGAATTGAATTTTATCTTTCCATCGTATACTATCAAGAGAGGCCTCCTTATCCTTCCCTTATCGGTATTTATTATTACTTCATTCGTGGTATCATCATACCTTACATTAACCTGATTTGATAGGTTCCCACTCCTTCTTCTCTTTCTCAGTTCTGATACAACATAATTCCCGTCTTTATGATAACCTACAAGATTTCCATTAACGTAGATTCTCGTGAGACCTGGTTTTTCCCCAAGAATCTCCTCCAATCCCATTTTCTTGAGCAGTTCTATTATATTTTCTTCCGGATAGCCTTCCGTGATGTCTATGATAAGACTTGCATTCTTAACAAGTCCGCAGTTCTGGCCTTCCGGTGTTTCATTCGGGCACATCCTTCCCCATTGTGTCGGATGAAGATCTCTTGCCTCAAAGTGAGGCTGTGATCTTGTCAGTGGAGAGGATATCCTTCTTAGGTGCGATAATGTAGCTATGTAAGAAGTCCTTTCGAGCAGCTGGGAAACCCCGGTTCTTCCGCCAATCCAGTTTCCTGTGGAAAGTGCATGCTTCAACTTCTCATTTAGCACATCTTGCCTTACAGCTGCGCTCAGCCTTATTCCTCTTTTCTTGTTATATGTTTTTTCCAATTGACCCTTAAGATCTTTGAGAAGGGCCTGGGCTGAACTTCTGAAAAGCTCCTCCATCAAATCTCCAGAAAGCTTTATTCTCTTGTTAGCCAGATGATCTTTATCATCTTCCTTCCTTATTCCAAGATGCAATTCAAGAAGGGCTCTTGCCATTCTACCGAGATAAATTCCTTTCTTTGTCCTGTCTTCTGGAGAATCGCCAAGATGTGGAAGCAGATTTTTGTCAAGTATCTGCGATAATTTCTTCTCTCTGAATTCCTTTGCTTGCCCTGCCGCGAATCTCTTTTCGAGGTAATTTATCGCGTCCTTCGTACTCATTATTCCACCTGGTGGGTAAAGTTCCGGATTCTCTGCATCTTCAATGTTGGCATAAATTATAGGAACCATCCTTTCATTTGTTACAACTGAGTCGTAGATATCCTTATCCTTATCAACACCAAGCGCCTTCATCAGTACAACAAGAGGGATTGTACCTGCGATTGAAGGTATTGACACTATCAATATACCATCTGCCTTCCTTTCTACTGTGATTAAAGCCCTATAGCCTTCCTTTTGTGAGAATATCTTTGCAACCTCAATCTTGGTATCGTATCTTTCCTCATATTCTACTATTATTTTGTTTGGTGCAAGGTCCTCCATGGAGATTAGAGTTCTCTCAGTGCCTCCGATAATGAAATAACCTCCCGGGTCCTGCGGATCTTCGCCCAGCAGTTGAACCTTCTTCTCATAGGGCATCGCTAAAAGTTCTTCCTCAGTCATTCCCCTTATCTTCTCATTCTTTCTCAGATTTATTCTCCTTATGAACTCATCTATGTTGTTCTTATGGAGTATGCAAATCTTAGATCTTACCATTACGGGAAATTCGCCGATTTTTATCTTTTCATTTCTTGTTTCAACGTCATCTTCTATCACGGTAAACTCAAGAAACAGCGGGGCCATGTAATTCAAGTCTCTTAGTCTTGCTTCTAGAGGCGTAATATAGTTTTCTGAACCTGTTGGCTCCCTTATCTTCGGAAGTTCTATTGTAACTGTTGGCTCATTTTTCCCTTTGCCTAGACGCCTTCCAAATCTTATCCTTATATCTGCACCGCCTGTCTTGGATCTATCCAGCTTCATTTCTCCAGGCTCATCATCATCCGTTACCCTCAATGTATCAAAAACCTGCTGCATTATTGAGTCAGGGTTATCCTCAGTGGGTATGAAATCATTGTATGAGACGAGTTGATGGTTCACAACCTCATATTCTCTAAAAAATGTATTCAAAATACTTTTCATAATTTATTCACCTATTACCATCCTATAAATTGTTGCAATTCCACTTGTCCTGCTTTTCCTCACTATCTTAACTATCCTGCCAGGTTCAATATCACCGCTGATCTTCTCCAGGGCTTTTATTACGGGATCTGATTTCCTGATCTTTGGCAATTGATTTTTAGAAATACCTAGTTCCTCCAATAACTTTCCTTCCTCTTCCACTGGTACCAGTATGTGTTCTGGGACCATTTCGTGTAACAGTATATTAAACTTGGCCATTAAAATCTACTCCTAATGCTTCCAGAGCGATAAAACTTTCCTATATTTATATTTCCATACCATTTCATTTTTGAACCTCTGGAATTGCTTATCTATATGGATTCATAATACTAAACATTTTTGCACCATCAATTTCCCTCATAAAAAATATAAGGAAGATATCTATCAGCCTTGAATGAAATTAGATGGTAATAAAGTACTGGGTTTCCTGTCGTTCGTAATGCTCCTTGGAGCTGTGATATTCTATTTATCCTGGTCTATAGCTTATGGGGACTGGAATGATATAGGCCTATACAGCATTTCCATAATACTTATACTGTTCGGGATCCTTGGAATATGGCTCTCCAGATTGAGGGCTAAGGATATCAGTATTTCTTAGATATTATTGTTTTATTACCCTTTTCCCCGCATATAATGCATTTTCCATATTCTTCAGATGATGATAGTATTGATTTTCCTGTTTTCTCTTCTATCTTGGTTGCACATTCTCTTGATCCGCACCAATATATTGCATTTGGCATTACATCATCAGATTTTTCAATATCATCAATAAATTTAATGTAAGAGTCCATTTTCTCTTTGGCATTTTTCTTGATTATTTCCTGAATTTCATTAAGAATATTCTGTACTTCAGACATGAAAGATTCAATTAACATGTTCTTCTTTCCACCTGTCCTATATGCGAGAGTGACTTTGTTATCCCTGACTTCTCTCAGTCCAATCTCAATACGTAATGGAATGCCCTTTTCCTCCCAATCATTGTATTTCCATCCTGGTGTGTACTGATCCCTGTCATCAAGTTTTGCTCTTATTCCCATTTCCGTCAGATTTTTCAGAAGCTTCTTGCAATATTCAATAACCCCTTCGCCTGGAATCGGGACTATTATAACCTGAATCGGAGCTACCTTTGGAGGAAGTATAAGACCCTTTTTGTCGCCATGAATTCCCACTATGGCCCCAACAAGTCTTTCTGAAATTCCGAATGTTGTCTGGTGGGCATATTTTCTCTCCCCATTTTCATCTGTGTATACTATGTCATAAGGTTTTGAGAAATTATCCTTGTAATGGTGCATGGTCGCTATCTGCAAACTCCTTCCTGAAGGGAAAAATGTATCCACACCAATTGTGTAATGGGCTCCCGGAAACTTATCCCAATCCGGTCTCTTACCCATAATATAGGGTAGAGCCACTTCGTCAGCGATATTCTTCCATATCTCTATGTCATCACTGACCTGCCTCTCCGCAGACTGATAGTCTTCATGGCAGGTGTGCCCCTCAATAAAATGTATTTCCCTTACCCTGATAAAGGTCCTTGTCTGTTTAGTCTCATACCTGAAAACATTGACGATCTGGTAAATTCTTAAAGGAAGATCCGCATGACTCCTGACCCATAGCGAGAATATAGGATACATTGCAGTTTCGCTTGTTGGCCTGAGTACTAACTTCTCATCAAGAGGATCGTTCCCCCCGTGAGTGATCCAATATACTTCATTTGAAAAACCCTTTATATGCTCTGCTTCCTTATTGAACTGACTCTCAGGAATTAAGGTTGGGAAATTCACTTCCTGGTAATCTTTGGAATCGAAGTATTTTCTTATCATCTGGTCAATATTTCTCATCAGTTTCCAGCCGTATGGCGGCCAGATATTCAGACCCTTTACTGGATATCTCTTGTCGGATAGACCTGTTCTTTCTATAATATCATTATACCATTCTGAAAAGTTATCCTCAGGTTCTTCTTTTTCCATCCTCCCCCTATCTACTCAATATATTAAAAAATTAATCTTTATCTGAATGATAAAATTTTTCAATGATTTGGGATTGTGGATATGTGGAACTGACTAATGGTGAGAAGAAGCTGATCAAATTTTTGAAGGGTAAAGGGTATGTGGATTCTGAAGATATCTTCAAGAATATTGAAAGAAATGAAGCGTCTAGTTCCATATCCTGGCTTAAGGAAAAGAAACTGGTAAATGTTTCAGAGCATCCAGTAAAATATTATGTAATAGGTCCTGAAGGGAAGAGAGTTCTTGAAAAAGGCTTGCCTGAAGAAAATCTCCTGAAATATTACAATCAGGGGATCAATATCCTCAGTGAACTTGAAAAAGTTATGGGAGACGATTTAAGATATGGACTTGCACAGATATTGAGATTAGGAGGTAAGGTGGTTGATGGAAAAATTGTCATTGATGATGATTCAAAACTTTCTAAAAGTATAGAAAAAATTAAAGATATACTGTCAAGGGCTAAGGATGGACAGATAGACGAAAATGATGCTGAGATAGTGAAATCTAGGAAGGGATTTCTGAATGAAAAGGTAAGAATGGTCAGAAGTATCAGACTTACAGAGGAAGCGGAGAGAATAAGTGATGATGAGCTTATTGAAACAAATGAAATTAACCAGATAACTCCTGATGTCATAGATAAGTTCAATGATGAGATAAAATTGAGACCTTATAATGTGAATATGTATGCCCCCCGTTATCTCCCTGGTAAGATACATCCTCTTTCTGAATTCATAAACCAGGTGAGGGAAGTGATGCTTCAGATGGGATTCAGCGAGTTGAAGGGAGAGATTGTCGAGAGTGCTTTCTGGGATATGGATATACTCTTTATCCCGCAGAACCACCCTGCAAGGGAGATGCAGGATACGTTCTATGTGAAAGGCGAAGCAGAATTAGATAGAAACATGGTCAATAAAATAAGGGATGTTCATGAGAGGGGAATAAGTGGATCCAAGGGGTGGCAGTATGATTGGTCAGAGAAGGAAGCCTCAAAAATGCTTCTTAGAACACATACAACAGTCAACACAATAAGATACCTTGTAGAACATCCAAATGAAAAATGCAAGATATTCTCCGTTGAGAAAATATTCAGAAGGGAAAATGTGGATTCAAGGCATCTTGCTGAGTTCACTCAGGTTGAAGGAGTTATAGCCGGGGAAGGGGTCACTTTCGGGACCCTTATGAAAACACTGAAAGAATTCTATAACAGAATAGGGATTACAGAAATATGGTTTAAACCCAGTTATTTCCCCTATACAGAACCCTCATTAGAAATTCATGGAAAATTTATGGGAAAGGAAATGGAACTGGGAGGTGCCGGAATGTTCAGACCTGAAGTCCTTAAGCCATGGGGTATAAGATATAACGTAGCGGCCTGGGGGCTTGGCCTAGAGAGACTCCTCATGCTCGTGCTAAATTTAGAAGATATCAGGGATATATACAGGAACGACCTGTCATTCCTGCGTGAGAGAAAAATATTAAAGAATATTTTCTAATTTCTTCTGTACTCCTGATTTGTCTTTCTTTATGTCAAATTTTTCTGCAATAATATCGAGTATAACTCTGAAGGCAAGTTCTGGATATTCTTCCATTGGGATGAATGCTTCAGTATCAGGCGTGATCCTTAGACCCTTCAGTTCCACTTTTTCAATTAGTTTCTTCCTTTCCCTCTTATCTATCTTTTTGGCCTTAATATCCCCTATAATTCCCGCTCTTTCCATTTCTACCCTGAATATTGGTCTATCTAGGATTTTATAGAGAACATATAGAATTTCATTTGCCTTTTTTTCTTCGGGTTCATCTGATAGTTTAGAGGCTACGATTTCATAAATACTATTTTCTTCCTTTTTGTTTAGGGAATAGAGCTTAGAGGGTTTCTGGTACCTCTCCTTCAGGAAACCAAAATCGGCCATTGCCCACAGGTAACCTGTAAGTGTCAATCTGTGTATTTTAGAATCCTCGTCTAGATTCACTTCCTTATAGATCTCGGATATTGATTTACCGTCTCCTCTGACAATATCTATGATCCTGTCTTTTAGAAGCATTCCTCTGAGGTTTCCGTTTGGCATTATAGGTCTACCATTCTCTTCTGAAGTTTTTTCTGCACTTCCGGCATTGTTGTATATTCCATTTCCTCGTCTGGCAGTCTGTGAGGTTCAAATGGACCATTTCTTCTCATAAATTCAGTCATTGTGAGTGCAATTTCCCTTGCCTGATCGAATGCCCTTTCCCCGAGAAGATCAGCAGGACCTATAAGCTTTCCTTCCGCCAGCTGGAATCCGAGTCCTATCACCCTAGGTGGTCCATCAAATCTTGAAGGAATTGCATCTTCAATTGATACTGGCATAAGAGGCCCGTTATGACTACCCCTCATCCACCCGGATACCAGATGTGGAAATGAGAAGGCTTCGAGTATTTCTCCCATAGCAGGTAAGCCGGCCTGCCCCCTTACAATACCTACAGGATCATCCTTACCGACATATTTCCCTGCTATCTCATGCAATTTATCTGTGCTAACCACAGCAACAGGCTCATGCGAAAGGTGTGGATTTTTCTGGGACGGATAAACTCTCTTGATGATATATCTGCTCTTCGAACCTATAAGTGCAAGTAAATCGTACATTTCCTCAGGTGTCTTTAGTATGATTTTCTTATGAGCTATAACATCCCATACCTCGAATTCAAAACCATCGTGCATATGGGGATCTATTACAAGTCCTGGTGTATTAAACGGATCTGCGAACATCTTGTAGATCGGCAGATTGAATGCACCTGGTTCCGTTTTATCCATCATGAACACAGCTATCGGCTCACTCTTCCTTTCCTCTATTTCCATTTCGGCAACGCCAGGACCCATTCCCTTGAGATTTCCGGAAAATGTATCCTTCAGAAGATCCTGACCTGCTCCATATAACTTATATTTCTTCGCTATTTCGGTAGCTCTGATAAATGCTTCCCAAGCAAGCCCATGTACATATGATGAATTTTCTCCTTCTTTATGAGTCATCAATAACTGTAAGTCATCTCCTACTGATGTTACATAATAATCTATCAATTTACCTGAATTTTTAGCACTTTCAAGGACGAGTGACGCTTCAGCCTTCAAATCTGGATGAACTCTTGAATGCCCTGCAAGTCCTCCAACATCGGCCTTAATCAAACTTACTGTTATTTTCATAAAATTATTCACCTGCTGTTAGGTTATTGTGTTTCCATTACTTAATATTAATGGTAATTTGAAACTTTAAAAAAGGTATAAAATTTATCTATTTTCGTCATTACCTTTTCATCTCTAATTCCTTCAAAATTAAGGAAAGAGCTTCCCTTTCTTTTATCTCTCCCTTTACAACTTTATCCGCAAGTCTTTCAATCAAATACTCCTTCAAGTTTATCCTTGCGAGAATCTCCTGTTTGAGCTTCTCTTTTTCTCTTTCCTTCAATTCAGAAGAACTCCTTAAACCTGAATTTTTTTCCTCTTCTATTGCTGCGACAAGATCTTTGATGCCAGAACCCGTTAGTGATGATACCTTGAAAAGCTTATGATTCTTTGCCATATCCGGTATGCTTAATATCTCCATTAACTCTTTTTCAGATATTATAACATCAGGCCTGTCTGCCTTGTTGAGTACTATTATGTCCCCTATCTCCATCTGGCCGGCCTTCATGGCCTGTACTTGATCTCCAGTACCAGGTGAAAGAACAAGAACCACGGTATCTGTGAAATAAACTATATCTGTTTCATCCTGTCCAGCCCCGACCGACTCTACAATTATCATTGAAAAACCAAGGAAAGATAGAAGATCCAGTGTGTCACCAATTGCTAGGTTCAACCCTCCGCTTATGCCTCTCGTAGCCATGCTTCTCACATAGATATTTTCCCCATCTGAAAGTCGCAACCTATTGCCCAGCAATGAACCACCGCTGAAAGGACTTGTCGCATCAATCATTATTACTGCCAGCTTCTCTTTCGACTGGAAGTTTTCCACGAGTCTTGAAATTAAGGAACTTTTCCCGACCCCTGGAGGGCCAGTGATTCCCAGAACGTAAGCCTTATTGAATTTTGAATTCAAGAACCTTAATATATCTTCATATCCTGTGCTCCTGTTCTCTATGATGGTTATAAGCCTTCCAATTGATCTTCTGTTCCCCTTCTTTGCAGATGATATGAGGTCTTCAACACTCTCCATTTATGGTTCATTAAGTACTCAATAATCTATTTTTCTAACAGTATTTTAAAGATAGAATACACTGACATCATCTCATTCCTGAAGGGATTGGGGTTCCTGATTCAGCGACACATGGGTAAAATGGAAATTATATTTCGTTTACCCGTCATTTTAAATTTCCGGGAATATTTGCTCTCCCGACTCCCCTCCGGAATGCCCTAATTGGTAGCAATGCACAATTTAGCCTGCCCGGTGTTATCTCTACAGGAAAATTCTTAACATAGTCCGATTCGTCTATTCTCATTATTTCTTCTATATTTCTTCCGGTTGCTTTCTCACAGAATAGGTCGGTAGAAACCATGGATATGATACAACCATCTCCTTCAAATTTTATCTGCTTAATCACTCCATTCTCTTCCTGTATGTATAAAATGATTTTATCACCACAAGAAGTTGAAGCTTCGTCTATTACAATACTGTATCTTTCGGGCTTCCCAAAATAATAAGGATTCTGGTATCTATCCATAATTTCATCATTGTACATCTATTCCCTCCAGACCAGAGACAAGTGCCTCTATATCGTCAATATCATTGTAAATATAAAATGATGCCCTAGCTGTACCCTTAATATTAAGATATTTCATAAGAGGCTGGGCACAGTGATGCCCCGACCTCACAAATACATTGCTCTCGTCCAGATGCGATGCAACATCATGAGAATGCAACAAACCGTCTAAATGTATGTTTCCTGAAGCTATTTTTCTCTTGATTGCCTCGCTTCTGATATTAAATGAAATGACGCCTCCCCTTTTCTCTGTATCCCTTGGACCGTAAATCTGAATATTTTTCAATGTAGATAATGAATCCAAAGCTTTGCGTGTGAGATACTTCTCGTGCGACCTAACATTTTCCATTCCAATTTTCTTCAGATAATCTATCGCAGCCGAAAGACCTACAGCACCTTCAACGTTTGGAGTCCCAGCCTCAAATTTTATCGGAGGATCTTCAAATTCAACCTTGTGAAAATCCACTTCCTTGATCATCTCTCCCCCCCTCTGAAATGGCGGAAGTTCGGAAAGATTTTCATATTTCCCATATAGAACACCAATTCCAAGCGGCCCAAGCATTTTATGACCTGAAAATGCCATATAATCAATTCCATTAATCATTTTAAAGGGCATATGAGGTATGGATTGAGCGCCATCAACTATGAAAATTGAATCATTTTCCTTGGCAATTTTTGAAAGTGTATCTATATCATTTATGGTACCGAGTACGTTGGACTGATGCGTGATCGAAATTATTTTTGTTTCTTTTTTAATTTTTGATTTAAAATCTTCAATATCCAAGAATCCTTCAGGTGTGAGATTTATGTAATCAAGATTTATTCCTCTCTCCTCAAGTCTCATCCAGGGGAGTACGTTGGAGTGATGTTCCATAGAACTTATGAGGATCCTGTCTCCCTTTTTAAGTTTACCCTCAAGGCTGTAAGATAATAGATTCAGGCTTTCAGTTGTGTTCCTTGTGAAAACTATTTCTTCTGATTTAACACCTATAAAATCAGCAACATTCTTTCTTGCTTGTTCATAACAATCTGTTGCCTCCCATCCGAGTTTGTAAACAGATCTGTGGACATTTGCATTGTAATTTCTGTAGAATTCTGCGATAGCATTTATAACACTTTCTGGCTTCTGTGTCGTAGCTGTCGAGTCCAGATAAACAATCCTCTTGCCATCCATCTTCCTTTGTAGTATTGGAAAATCCCTTCTTATGCTGCCAACATCAAGCATTGTCTACCACATCTTCAACAATATCTAGATATCTCTCAGCTATTTCAGGAGGTAACGGGCTTATTATTGGATTCACAAATCCCTCAATTATTAGTTTTTTAGCCTTTTTTGGCTCCAATCCTCTGCTCTCCAGATAAAGAAGTTCATCCTCTGAAATATTGGATACAGTCTCTCCATGTTTTGCCTTAACTTCACCATTATATATCTCAAGAACTGGTAAGGCATTACCCCTTGCTTCTTTTGAGAGTAGAAGCAGGTTAGCCAGCAAAAATGAGTCCGTATTTAATGCCTTCTCTTCTATCTTGATAAACCCCCTGAAAATTATAGATGAATCGCCACCAAGTATTCCCTTAAAGGATGTATCATTGTTTCCATGAGGAGCCATGTGATGGGTATAAACTTCCAGGTCCTGATGCTCATTTCTTTTGCCAAGAGTAGCACCATAATAATAAGATTCCGCGAACTCTCCCTCCTGGATTACTCTGAATCTGGTTATGTTCTTAGAGCCCGGAATGCTGAGATGATGTATCCTCAATCTCGAATACCTGGGCATTATGAATGTTCTTTCCACGTAACTAACCTTTGAGTTTTTTACATCTTCCAGGAAATAGTAATCCAAGGATGAATTCTCGCCCATTCTGATTACAGTTCCATGTGAGATGTTCGATTCCCCTGTTATTATAAAATTTTCAAGTATTTTTACTGAGGATTCAGCACCTATCCTGTATATATTTCTAGAATTGAAATCAGAATCGCCAGTATTAAGAATAGAAATCATATTTTCATCTTCATAATTAGCTGGTATTCCTATGAATGCTCCATCAGTAAAATACCCCTGATTTATGGCGCTCATCTTATCATATATCTCGGTAAATATTTCTTTCTCCTGAATTTCCTCATTCCTTATCGCTTCTTCAACCGACTTGAATTTTATTTTCCCCTTCGACAGATATCTGCAGGGTGAACCATTGTGTGTAGTTATGTTCAATTGCATACCTGCACATCCTGTTTTCTTGGTATGCATCAGAGGATCTATTTCTTCATTCTTCAGAGTAGTATAATATTTCATTGATGGAGAGTCGGGTTCTCCTTCTGCAGGTAGCTTATCTGCTATTATCTTTCTATTTTTCAACTCTTCGCTGAAGCTCATCCCACTGCACCCATTTTACTCATTTCAAGTTTTATCAATTTATTGAATTCGAGTGAGTATTCCAATGGTATTTCCTTTAGCACATCATCGAGAAATCCTAAAACTATAAGGGATCTGGCATCCTCTTCCCTAATTCCCCTGCTCATCAGGTAATTTACCTGCTCCTCGGAAATTTTTCCCACTGAGGCTTCATGTGAAAAAGATGCACTCTCATCAAGTATTTCATTATGAGGATATGTATTGCTCTTGGAATGATCATCAAGAATGAGTGCATCGCACTGGACTGAAGCTTTTGAATTGTATGCGCCTTTGTTAATCCTGAGCAAACCTCTGTATACAGACATCCCTCCCTGACCTGAAATACTCTTTGCAACAACCTTTGAACTTGTATTGGGGGCAGCGTGAACTACCTTGGCACCATTATCTTTCCATACATTCCCTGTCGCAAGAGCCACATTCAGATTGGATGTAGATGCCCATTCTCCCCTCAGAATAGATGAAGGGTAAGTCATTGTTATTTTGGAACCGAGACTTCCCTGGACCCATTCCATTTTCGCATTCTCCTCTACCCACGCCCTCTTTGTTGGCAGATTTATAATGTTGTCAGACCAGTTCTGAACTGAGGTATACCTGACTTTTGAATCTTTCTTTGCATAAACTTCCACAACAGCTGCATGCAGTGAATACTTACTGTAAGTTGGTGCTGTGCATCCTTCTATATAATGAACACTTGCACCTTCCTCTGCAATTATTAATGTCCTTTCAAATTGACCTTCCATTTCTCCGTTCATCCTGAAGTAAGCTTGAACCGGAAGTTCCATCTTCACCCCTTTGGGTATGTATAGAAATGAACCTCCTGACCAGACTGCAGTATTCAATGCAGCAAATTTATTATCACTTGGTGGTACTATTTTGCCGAAGTGCTCCTTTATAATTTCAGGGTATTGCTGAAGAGCGGAATCCATATCCATGAACACGACACCTTTATCTGCCCATTGTTTCTTTATCTTTGAGTAAACGCCTTCTGATTCCAGCTGGGCTACTGAACCAGCCAGATATTTTCGCTCCATTTCTGGAACACCCAGTTTCTCGAACGTATTCTTTATCTCGTCCGGCACCTCGTTCCAGTCATTGGCCTTCCTGTCCTCTGGTTTTATGTAATAGGTTATCTCGTCAAAATTTATTTCTGAAATATCTGGGCCCCATTTTGGTATGGGTTTTGACAGGAAAACTTCAAGAGCCTTTAGCCTTATATTTTTCATCCATTCCGGTTCCTTTTTTACCCTTGAAATCTCCTCGATCAACTCTCGGTCTATACCTTTGCCTGTCTGATATGCAGGCTTTATTTTTGTCACGAAATCATATTTCTCTTTGTTTATATCCTCAATATCATTCAATTTTTGCATTTATCTCACCTTTATAATACTCATAGCCCCTCTCTTCAATTATTTTCGCCAGTTCTCCGTTTCCGCTCTCAGCTATCTTTCCGTCAATCAGCACGTGAACAAAGTCAGGCTTAATATAATCAAGGATTCTCTGATAGTGTGTAATTATAATTATTCCAGCTCCATTTTCCTTAGCTTTCTGAATAGCCTTTGAAACTATCCTGAGAGCATCAACATCCAGACCTGAATCGATCTCATCAAGAATTATAAATTTAGGCTTAAGGATAAGCATCTGCAATGCTTCCATCCTCTTCTTTTCTCCACCGGAGAGGCCATCATTCAGACCCCTATCAATAAATGAATTGTCAAGACCGAAAAAATTCAAAAGCTCCTTAACTTCATCCAGAAATTTTTTGTATTCAAGTTTTTCTTGAGGATGCAACGAAGTATAGGCAGTTCTGAGATAATTAATAAATCTCAGGCCCTGAACTGAAACAGGTTCCTGAAATGCAAGGAAAATTCCTTCTCTCGCCCTTTCATGTATCTGCAGATCATTCATCTTCTTTCCGTTCAAAATTATCTCTCCTCCCTTTATTTTATACTTTGGATTCCCCATAACAGAATGGGCAAGGGTACTTTTCCCCGTACCATTTGGGCCCATAAGAGCATGAATCTCACCCGACTTAACTCTGATTGATACATCCTTCAGAATTTCCTTCCCATTAATTTCCACATTCAGATTTTTGATATCAAGATAATTTTCTGCCATTGCCATGCTATCTATACATCGTATTTAAACATTTTTTACTGTTTAAATTGATAAAATATAAATATGTTCTTTCCCTTACTTATCTAATATGGAGGAAATACTCAACCTTGGAAACAGTAAAAAAAGGATTCTTGAGGAGCTCATGGATGGCTCACTCACAATCAACGACCTCTCAGGAAGATTAAATATACAGAATAATGCCATAAGGGAACATCTTGATAATCTAGAAAATATGGGTTATATCTCTTACAAGTTTACGAAATCCGGAGTAGGAAGGCCAAAGAAATATTATTTCATTACTAGGAAGGGGATGGAACTTTTCCCAAAAAAGTATGACCTTCTGCTGAGGATACTGCTGGACGAACTGACTTATGAACAGGGAAAAGAATGGGTAAGGGACTTCTTGAAGAGGGCAGGAGAAAGAATTGTCAAAAATTCCACAGGTCAGGAGAGGAATCTTGAATCTCTTGTTAATTTTTATAATGGACTGGGATGCATGGCATCTGCCGTTGAAAAGGATGGTAATATAGTCATCAAAAGAAAGAACTGCATTTACTACAATTTAGCTCTTGAAAATGAGAATCTTTTGTGCAGCTCTTTTGAAGATAGCATAATACATTCTATATTCCCATCATATAAGATTACAAAGAAAGATACGGTAAGTAAGGAAAAGTTTGATTGTGAGATTACACTTTCAAAGGCTGATAATAAAACTTAATTCCTATTTTTTTATTACGTATTGAATGCTCACAGTGAATGAGACTTTTTATTCCCTTGAAGGAGAAGGCCCGTACATCGGTATTCCAACATTCTTTATCAGGCTGACAGGATGCAATCTGAGATGCGAATGGTGTGATACAAAATACTCTTATTCGGGTGGAGAACAGAGAACTGTGGAAAGTTTGATTGATGAAACAATGGGATATGAAACTAAATACGTCTGCATTACAGGTGGAGAACCCCTGCTCCAGAAGGATGTATACAAACTTATGTATAAGCTTCTGGAAAATGAGAGGAGAATTATACTTGAAACGAGTGGATCTATTTCAATCGAGGATGTCCCAACAGAAGACGATCTAATTATAGCAATGGACATTAAGACACCGTCGTCGAAGATGGTTGAATATAATTTATACAATAACATTGAGATGCTTGGAATGAAAGACTATCTAAAATTTGTTATTGCTGATGAAAAGGATTTCGAATTTTCTAAGGAAATAATGAAAAAATATGAATTTGATGGAGAAATAATTTTCCAACCTGTTGGAGGTATGGATCTTAAATGGCTTGCAGAAAAGGTACTTAAAGAAAAACTTAATGTTAGGGTTTTGCCTCAACTTCATAAGATAATATGGGGGGATAGGAGGGGAGTATGAATACCTATGATTATTCTGATGAAGAAGGGGAGATTGCTGTAAAATTGGCCAGAAGAGCAATAGAGGAATATATAGATATAAAGCTGATTGTCAAGAACAGCTATGGTGGTAAGTTTGTTGAGAAGAGAGGTGTCTTCACAACTCTGACCAAGAATGGTGAACTCAGGGGGTGTATTGGCTTTCCTGAGCCAGTCTATCCACTTGGTGAAGCAGTAATAAGAAGTGCCATAGCAGCTGCCGTTAATGATCCAAGATTCCCGCCTGTAGAGAAAGATGAGGTCGATGACCTCATCGTTGAGGTTTCCCTGCTGACAAAACCTGAAATTGTAAAGGTCAATAAAAGGAATGAACTTCCCTCTAAAATAGAAATTGGCAAGCATGGTCTAATAGCAACAAGAGACGGGTATTCTGGTCTTCTGTTGCCTCAGGTAGCCGTTGAAGAAAATATGGATTCAAAAAAATTCCTGGATGCAGTATGCTGGAAGGCTGGAATGGAGCCAGGTTGCTGGAAAGATGAAGATACGAGAATAGAAACGTTCAGCGCTGAAATATTTTATGAGGTTGAACCTCACGGTCCAGTTTTCAGGAAAATGCTGGAGAATGGTAAGGATTGAGTATAGTATATCATGGTAATTTTTTCATAGATTCCGAATTCAAGGATAGATACATAGAGGTTGAAGAAGGAAAAATCGTCTCAATCAGGACAGAAACAAGTGAAACTGAAATATATAGAATAAATGGTAAAATATTGCCTGCCGGAGTTGACATTCATGTTCATTTCAGGGACCCCGGGGAAGAATACAAGGAGGATTTTAATTCAGGATCAATATCTTCCATTTTTGGAGGAACAACTTTTGTGGCAGATATGCCAAACAACAAGAGACCGATTCTGAATCAAAATGATTTTAAGGAGAAAATTAGGTCAATATCTGGAAAAAGTTATGTGGATTTTTCTTTATATCAGGCAGGATCAGATGAAATAATTGAGGATGCGATAGGTGAGAAAATATTCCTTGGAAAATCAACTGGTGGCCTACTAACAGATTTAAAGAAATCATTATTTTCAGATAAAATTAAGGTGGTACACGCTGAACTGCAGAAATGCCTTGATATGAATAGCGGTAAAGATATGAATTTAAAGGATCACGACAAGGTAAGACCTGTGGAATGTGAATATGCAGCTATTGAAGAGATGTTTAAGAGTGGGCTTAAAAATATACACATAGCTCACATCACAACCCTCAGAGCATTGATTTTATCGAATAGTTTTGGATTCTCAACGGAGGTAACACCTCACCACATTCTCCTCAATAATGAAATGGATATAGGACCGCTGGGTAAAGTAAATCCACCATTGAGGAAGAAGGTTATTCAGGAGGAGCTGATGAGGGCACTCAATTTAAAGGAGCTTCATATGATTTCATCCGATCACGCACCACACTCAATTGATGAAAAGAAGGAGTTTGAAAATTCACCCTCTGGAATGCCAGGTGTTGAAACTAGAGTTCCTTTGATACTCTTTCTAGCTAAAATAAAATTCATTTCTCTGGAGAGAGCAATTTCTCTTATATCCTCTAATCCAGCGTCAAGAATTGGAATAAAAAAAGGGATGATATCACAGGGGTACGATGCAGATTTCATATCAGTAGATTTTGAAAAGGAAAGGATAATCGCAGGAGAAAATATGCATTCAAAGGCAAAATGGACTCCATTTGAAGGATTTAAGGGTATATTCCCAAATGAAGTTTATCTCAGGGGTCAATTAGTTATGGAGGATGATGAATTAATATCTGGACCGTCAGGAGTTTTTATCAATGGCAAGCAACAAAGAAAAAGCAATAATTGAAAGAAGAATGAAGGAATTATTTGAACTCACAATTCTGGATGAGAAGGAAAAAGAAATTGATAATGCGAGCAGAAAAATTGAGTTGATATTCTTATATTCGCAGAAATACAAAGTAGGGATACCTGATGAAGCAAGAATATGGTTTTGTCGAAAATGTAAAAAAGGGATCTATTCAACAGGAGGGCACATAAGGTTGAAAAAATCTATGATAAGTGTTCACTGTGGGAACTGCGGATATGTAAGAAGATTCAGGATTACTCGTCGATAGTTTCAGCCGTGAATAAGACATTATAGCCACTAAGGGTTGTATGAACCTTGTCAATTAGGAATATTGCGTCCTCCACTGATGCGTGATTGCCCCATTCATAGACCATATCCCTCGTACCAGTGACTGGTCTGAACCCCAATGACCTAAGCCTTGATATAATCTCTGATGGTCTCTCCCCTTCGGAATTAAAGATTATGCTTAGGTATGTACGCTTTACCATGGTGGGAGATGACCTGATCTTATTTATTTTTTTATATCAATCATTCCTCAATAACAATTGATCTTATTGCAAATTTAAAGCTGCATTTACTGTATCATGGCAATGTTTTGACTACTATTCTTGTAAGGGAGGAGTGCACCCTCAATCTTTGAATTACAATGAAACTTTGGTAGTTTTTCAGTTCATCCAAAAGGTCTTCACTTGGAAGGCAGAATACTGCTACAGTTCCCTTCATTCCCGCAAGTAATGTAAAGAAGTTTTTATACAGTGTCTTCCTGGATTCAGAGAATATTTTGCTACCGCGTCCATAAGGGGGATCAGTTATCACAGCATAAATATTGTTTAAATCCTTCATTTGAGAGAAATCTCCCTGGATTAATTTTCCTTTAATTGAAAAATGAGCGAGATTTTTATTACCTCCTTCAACCATTTTACTATTTTTATCTATACCAATCGCTTCAATTCCCATCCTTCCAGCCTCTATCAGTATCGTTCCTGTACCTGCAAAAGGGTCTACTATGATTTTGCCTTCTTTAACTCCTGAGATATTGATCATCCCCCTTGCAAGAAGTGGAGAAATGCTTGATGGATGATTTAGTGGCCTGCTTTTATACTTCTGATCTATAAGATTGGAAATTGATCTCTCATAGATTATTTCACCAATTAAATTAAAATTTTCATTATTGTATATTATGAATTTTCTGTCGGGATTATTGAGATTTACCTTTCCTATTATTCTCTTTGCCGTTTCTTCAATCAAAGATACCATATTTTCGCTTCTGATCTCCTTAATTGCATAGCTACCATTTTCTTGCAATTTGATAGGGAATTCGTGTTGATCTATTATTCTCGATATCCTTTTGGAAAATGCAATTCTTCTCACTATATCCAATGGTCTATCTGTCTCAAAAAATAATAAATCCTCATTTTCTCCTGAAACAATACCTCCGTATGCCTCCAAGAGGCCTTTTAATTCCCAGGAGGATAATTCCCTAAAATTTTTAGGGAATTCTGAAACGAATTTCATGGTAGCTTAATTAAATCTATTATAATAAGGTTGGACAGTTAACTTTCCTTTTTGGAAAGAAGATATTTATTAATCATGAATTCAATACACTTCTGTGCCTAATTATAAGGATGCAGGGGTAGATTTTGAATCTATTGGAAAGTTCAGAGATAGTTTGATTTCCGCCTTGAAGTTTAAAGGCAAAAAATACAAAATGGCTTCTAATATCGGCCATTATGCAGGACTAGTGGAATTTGGAGAAGGGTATCTAGCACTGCATACAGATGGAGTGGGAACAAAAACAATTTATTCATTAAAATTTGATTATTTTGATGAAATCGGCTATGACCTAGTAGGAATGAATGTAAATGACATCGTATCTGTAGGTGCTGAACCCATTGCGATGGTTGACTACATTGCTAGTTCAATTTTTTCAAGTGAATTAGGTGGAAGAATTGGAAAAAGTATAAACAATGCCTGCGAAGATGCTGGAATAGCACTGATCGGGGGTGAAACTGCTTCAGTTCCAGATATAGTTAAAGGTATTGATATCTCAGGGTCAGTGATGGGTTTCCTGAAAAAGAATAGAGTAATAGATGGATCTAAAATCAGCGAGGGAGATTTAATAATAGGTCTTGAGAGCTCCGGAGTTCATTCAAACGGTTTTTCACTAGTGAGGAAAATATATGATGATAAGCCAGAATCTCTTTATGATGATTTTCAAGGCGCCCCTTTTTGGAAAGCACTTATGAAAGGTACCGAGATTTACTCAAAGGAGATATTTGAATTAACTCAAAAAATCGAAGTAAATGGACTTGCACATATAACTGGAGGAGGTTTAAGAAATCTTACCCGACTATCGAAGAAAAAATTCTTGATCGATGATTTTAAGGTCAGCCCACTGTTTCTGAAAATAAAGGATGACGGAAATCTGAATTACCAGGAAATGTTTGAAACGTTCAATATGGGTTATGGATATATCATCATAAGTTCAAAAATAAATTCTGAAGAGATATTGGACCAAATGAAAAATTTCAATCCCAAGATAATAGGAAAAGTTGTTGCTGGTGAAGGAGTTCATCTTCAACAGTTCAACATCTATTACAAGGGTTACTATTGATAATTAATTTTAAACTTGCTTCTATTGTTTTTGAAAATATCAGAGAATAACTTGGCAAAGTTTATATCAATTTGATTAATATCGCTATAAATATTTAGGAGTGATAAAATGATTGGAAAACAGGCACCAGATTTTAAGGCTAATGCCTTTGTGGATGGAAAAATTAAGGAGATTTCTCTATCATCATATAGAGGAAAATGGGTAGTACTTTTCTTCTATCCTGCTGATTTTACATTTGTATGCCCCACAGAGGTTGAAGGATTTGCAGAAAAGTATGAAGAATTCAAATCAAAGAAGGCTGAAATTCTTGCAGTAAGCAGGGATACAGTTTATGTTCACAAGGCCTGGGTCGAGAATGATGAGAGAGTAGCCAAAGCAAAATATCCCATGGTTGAAGATAGAAAGGGGCTGATATCAGAATCATACGGAGTTCTTGATGAAAACACAGGGAATTCACATAGGGGACTTTTTATAATTAATCCTGAAGGTATAATTAAATACATGGTTATAACGGATGACAACGTAGGCAGAAGCACAGAGGAGACAATGAGGGTACTTGCAGCATTACAATCAGGAGGGCTTTGTCCCGTAGATTGGGAACCTGGAAAACCCACTTTGAAGATTTAAAATTATTTTTATCTTATTATTTTGAAGTTGTCGAGATCCTCCTCTTTCATATATTCAAGTATTTTTTCTGATATCATTGCATCAGGGATACTATTCTCGCAGAAATTTATTAATTTTTCAATATCTTCAGGAGTTCCCTGAAAAATCCCTTCAACAGATCCATCAACATTATTTTTTATCCACCCTCTGATGTTAAGGCTCTTGGCCATCCTTCGGGTTCTTTCTCTGAATCCTATTCCCTGAACAATTCCCCTGAATATTATATGAATTTGCATTATGGGTGAATATCACTATATATTAAAAAATTTTAAGATATCATATTCAAGTAAAATTTAAATAATTCAAGTTTATTTGAAAACATGCCTGAACATACCAGAAATAAAGAGGAAAAAAATAAAATTTTAAAATATATATCTGTGATCATTGTTCTCATTGTGCTTGCATCAGCTGCTTTTGTGTATTTCAACGGTTTGAACAGTTCAAGCAAAAAAGCAAACACAATAATTGTTACAGACGACATCGGTAGGAATGTAACCATAAAGCTTCCTGTGACAAGGGTTGTGTCAATGGACCCATCCAATACCCAAATGATGTACGCAATAGGAGCAGGAAATCTTGTGGTTGCTGATACGAGCTATGATTGGTGGCCCAGCAATGCCACTTCACTTCCAAAGGTTGAAATGGATAATGGAACAGCTTCAGTAGAGCAGGTAGTTAGCTTCAAACCTAATCTGGTGCTCGCCACCACTATCCAATCCACAGCAATCATAGATCAATTGAAGAACCTCTCTATACCAGTCCTTGTACTTGAACCACAGAATATTTCAGATATTTACAGGGATATGTATATACTTGGAAATGTTACTGATCACCAGAGTGGAGCAATTAAGGAGATCAATTATATGAAGAATTACATTTCCAATATACATCAGAAAGTTGAGAATTATCAAAAAGTAAGTGTTTTATACATGTTATGGCCAGATCCCATATACACAGTTGGTCCTGGCAGTTTTATTAATGATATAATAAACACAGCAAATGGATACAATATTGCTTCCAATCTATCCTCTCCGTATCCAATTATAGGAAATGAAACCATAGTTTCAGATAATCCTCAGGCCATAATAGTCGATAATGGAACAGGAATTTCCAATATATCATATTTCCAGAGCAATCCCATATGGCAGAATATTTCAGCTGTCAAGGACTCAAGAGTCTTATTCCTTAATTACACTGAATCAAATGAAATGAATGAGCCTGGACCACTTACCATATATGCTGTTCAGATAGTTGCAGAGTTCCTATATCCGCAGGCATTCACATGAAAGGGAAAACATTTTTTATTTCTTTTTCACTTGTTATATTAACCATATTTGATTTTTTAATATCTGTTGCGATAGGCCCAGTACACATTTCTCTAAATTCTATTATCAGCGTATTTTATGATAAAATTTTTGGCTTCAATTATTCCTGGACATATTATGTAATAATATTCTATATAAGGATGCCACGAGTTATATTGGCTCTCCTTGTTGGATCTATATTGGGTCTTTCTGGTTTAATTGCACAGACTATTTTTAGAAACCCACTCGGAGATCCATATCTAACTGGAGTTTCCAGCGGAGCTGCACTTGGTGCTGCTATAGGATTTCTTATCTCACCTTTCCTCGTAACTCCACTTGCTTTTTCATTTGCAATGCTGGCTGTAGGAATTACGTTTTCAATCTCTAGAACGGATGGCGAAGTCAAGGCAGAGATATTGATTCTTTCGGGTATTTCTGTGAGCTTCCTATTCTCTGCAGTTGCGTCTTATCTAATTTACCTGAAGGTTTATAACTTAAGAGGAGTTTTGTTCTGGCTTCTTGGAGGGCTTTATGGCGCCAACTGGAATGAGGATTTCTGGCTTTTCATAGCAGCATTGATAATTTTTCCAATTCTGATATATTTTACTAGGGAACTTGATATTATACTTCTTGGCGATGAGGAGGCAAAATCTTTGGGTGTTAACACTGGAAGAGTTAAATCAATAGTTATAATCCTTTCAAGTTTGATTACAAGTCTTGCAGTTTCCTTAACTGGAATTATTGGTTTTATTGGACTGGTTTCTCCACATATAGGTAGAAAAATATTTGGTGAGTCTCATAGATACTTAATATTTACTGCACCCCTCATAGGTGCAAATTTACTTCTAATTAGCGACACAATAGCAAGGAGTTCTCCCCAGGGTGAGATTCCTGTAGGTATAATTACCTCATTCATTGGTTCTCCTCTACTGATTTACTTACTTTACAGGAGGAGAAAGATATGATCAAACTCAAGAATATTTCAGTCAGGTACGGGAAAAATCAGATTCTCAGCAACATCAATCTGGAAGTAAAAGAGGGAGAAAATCTGATAATAATGGGTCCAAACGGCTCTGGTAAAACAACCTTATTAAAAAGTATGATGGGACTAATTCATTTCGAAGGAGAAATAGAGATTGACGGGAGGAACATAAGATCCTTTTCGAGGAGTGAGATAGCAAGATATATTTCTTACGTTCCTCAAATATTCACAACCCCATTTTCATTTACAGTAAAGGAATTTGTTTCAATGGGCCTATACAGAAAGAAAAGGGACTACTGGGATGAGGAAAATGATATTGAAGAAGCCTTAAAAATAACTAACATTTATGATTTGAAGGATAAATACATTAACAAAATTTCTGGAGGGGAACTTCAGAAATGTCTTATTGCAAGAGCCCTTGTCCAGGATTCAGAATTTATATCTATGGACGAACCCATGTCACATCTTGATGTCAAGGCTGTTCTAGAAATTTCCTCTATAATTGCCTCTCTCTCGTCCAAGGGGAAGGGTATAATTATCGTATCACATGATGTAAATATTATTAAAAATCTAAATGGGAATATACTTCTCCTCAAAAATGGAAATATATCATTCTTAGGTAAAGAAGATAATCCTGATTTTGTGAGATCGCTTGAAACGGTATTTGAAGTGAAAGTTCACAAAAATAATGATATTTATTACTTCACTAAACTATAACGATTCCATTTCTTGATATTTTGGTTATTATAGGATTTCCGTGTTTTCTAAGTATTTCATATGTTTCGTGATCGTATGGTGCTATAATACTCTCCCCAATAAGTGAAACACTTGCCACTTTATCTTCCAGATCTTCCAGAATTGACATAGCGTGAGGAAGGACAAGACCGGATTCAATTGCAAACCTTCTTCCAAGAGTAAAGGCATTTTCGAGTGTTGGCCTTCTAAGAAAACTCGCAAATGCTCTTGTCCCGTTCCTTCTAATATTTTCAACCATATTTTCTGAGTTGATTATCTCTCCTGTTGGGATCTTTTTCTTATACGGCAAAAGAATTATTTCCTTCTCTGCTTCCAATATATTTTCTGTTATTGAATATGGAAAACTTCCTCCTCTTAGTCTAATGTGGAAGCCACCGTTGACCTGTGACTGCACGTCGCCTAGACCTGTGCCTCTTCTTATCTCTATTTCGTGTGCCATGTTGTAAATCTTACCTATTCTGGTATTATTTCCTGAAATTGCTGCACCTGTTGTAAGTGCAGCGGCAGCACTTAATCCGAATCCGCTGGAAGGAGGTAATTCTGACGTAGAAAGTATCTTTCCCCTGAAACCTAATAGGTTTGCAACTTCCTCCTGTATTGAGTTGTCAATTGGAATACCATTAAACCTGACTTCAGTCTCTTCTCCTCTTATTATCTTTGTTTTCATACCCGTTTCAAGGCAAATAGCAACTCCTTTTGAACCTTTTCTCCTGATATCCTTGAATTTGTTAGGAATGAAAAAAAGTGTTGCACTTCCTGGAGAGAAAGCTTCAGCAAACTTCTCTGAGTATTTTTCTTGCAACTTCATCCTTATCACCTCTTATTTCCTTGTAATTTTTTGATGTGACTAGATAGACTCTGGTTTTGCCTTCCTCCACTTCCCTTAAATCGTTAGCCACAATTGCATCCAGTCTATATTCTTCTATTCTCTTCCTGGCTCTTCTTATAAGTTCTTCCTTTGATATATCAATTTCAGCTTTGAAACCTATCAGTTTCCCTTTAAATTTTTCCCTCAAAGCTTTTAATACTTTTTTTGTTGGTTCTAACTCCAATGTAAAACCCTGGTCCGAAGATATCTTCCCTTTCATTTTTTTTGGAGTAAAATCAGAAAGTGCGGCAGGGACTATTATTATATCATTTTTTATTATGTCTTCCCTATAGGAGAGAAGATTTTCAACCGTGCTGAAAAATTTGAAATAGAGGAAAGGTGGCTTCTGTACTCTGGTAATCCCGAAGTAGAGATCAAGATCAGCACCCATATAGTATGCTTCTTTAGCCAGAGAAATAGAGGTTTCACCCGAAGAGGTGTTGGTGATAACTCTTACATCATCTATATACTCCATACTTGATCCACCTATGATGCATACTTTCTTCCCTTCAAGTTCCCTGTTCAAAACCCTAATAACTGATGCCACAATTACTTCATAATCCTGAATTTTGGCTTTGCCTTCTTCCTCCTTCGGGTCGACGAAGACGACACCATGTGATTTTAATTTGTCAATATTTTCTTTTATGATAATATTGGAATACATACCCTCGTGCATTGCAGGAACTATTACAATAGGAATCTTTCCTAAGGCAGTGGTAAAAAATGATGTCACAGGTGTGTCATCTATTCCACAAGCCATTTTTGAGATTGAGTTAGCGGTTGCTGGTGCTATGATTAATATATCTGACTCTTTTATTAAAGATACATGCTCAATTTTTCCCGTCAATTCTGAAACCACTGGGTTGCCAGAAGCATATTCCAGTGCCTGTATCCCAATAATCTTAATTGCCGACTGCGTAACAACCACGTGGACATTGCCCCCGTGTCTTCTAAGTTCATGAATTAGTTTGACGCTTTCTACGGCAGCAATTGATCCCGTAATTCCCAGTATTAACGTCTTTCCCATTAAGTAGTCAGATTTCATTTTGAATTCTTTATTAAGTTCTGACACAGACAGTCATATTCTTTTTAGTAAAAAATTTAATGATGATTTAAATCTGTTTATATGAAGATATATGATACTCTTTCACTCACCTTAAAGGAACTTGAAGGAAACAATGGCAAAAAACTCAAAATGTTCGTATGCGGCCCTACTGTTTACGATAAACCTCATCTAGGCCATGCTAAGACAAATATATTCTTTGATGTACTTGCAAAATTTCTTCGTTTTAAAGGATTTAGAGTATTTTATTTGATGAACGTTACGGACATAGATGATAAGATAATAAGCAGGGCTAATGAAGAAGGAAGGGGATGGAATGATGTTGTTAACACTTATTCATCCTCTTTTTTCGAGATTATGAAGAGATTAAGGGTGGATTCTATTAACTATTATGCTTTTGCAACAGACTATATAAATGAAATAATAGACCAGATCAGCAGGTTACAACATAAGGGTCTTGCTTATGAAACAAATGATGGCGTCTATTTCAGCGTCAGGGGATTCAGCGACTATGGTAAGCTGTCCCATCAGTCTATAGATTCGCTGATTTCCGGAGCAAGAATTTCTATAAATGAAAATAAAAAGGACCCATTAGATTTTGCACTTTGGAAAAAGAGAAAACCAGGAGAACCTTACTGGGACAGCCCTTGGGGGCAGGGGCGGCCTGGATGGCATATAGAGGATACTGCAATAACGGAATCAATATTTGGCCCACAATACGACATTCACGGAGGTGGAGCTGATTTGATATTCCCACATCACGAATCCGAAATAGCCCAAATGGAGGGTGTTTCAGGAAAAGTTCCAATGGTGAATTATTGGATACATACTGGTCACCTCAATGTTGAAAATGTTAAAATGAGTAAGAGCCTCAAAAATTTTGTGTCCCCAGAAGATCTTTTAAAGAGATTCTGGCCGGAAGCCATAAGAATCTACCTACTCTCCATGCAATACAGAAATCCTGCAAATTATAGTGAAAAGGGACTAATTGACGGACAAATTATTGCGGAGAAAATTTCGTTACTAAAGCATCGCGTTAAAAAATATGAGCCTTCAGTTTCTGATAATTCAATTCAGATCATTAATAATATAATATCTCCATTAGAAAATGATATGAATACGCAGGAAGCTTTGGTTTTAATCAATGATTTCCTGAAAGAATCACTGAGCATTAGAGATAAGTCAGATAAAATTAATGGTGAAATTAACTATGTGCTGAACACCATTGATGAGATATTTGGCATAGTGCACGATGCACCATTACCTGATGGTGCTGTCGATCTAATTTTATCAGCTAGAAACGAAGCAAGAAAGAAGGGTGATTTTGGAACGGCAGATGAGATTAGAAAAAAGTTGGGTGAACTGGGAATCAGGATAGAAGATTCTACCGAGGGGAGTTTCCTATGGTGGTAAATGTAGATGCCATAGTTGTTGTAGATATGATAAATGTATTCGTTTCTGGTAAAATGGGCTCTGAAAGATATAGAGATATACCAAGAAACATTAAGGATATCATAGTAAAATTGAATAAGATTACTTTTCTTGTTCAGGATTCTCATGTCCCTACTGATCCTGAAATAAAGATATGGGGACCACATGCCATGGATGGTTCATTCGAGGCAGAAACTGTACCTGAATTAAAAGGAATGGGAATCATAATAAAAAAGAGTACATATGATGCCTTTTTTGGAACTGATCTTGAAAATAGGTTGAAAGAGGCAGGAGCGACTAACATTCTTTTCTGCGGCCTAGTTACCGATATTTGTATACAGAATACTGTGGCTTCTGCATTCTTCAGAGGTTTCAATCCCATAGTTGTAAAAGAATGTACTGATTCAGTAGATGATTTTACCAGAGATTATTCACTTTCTTATATGGAGCGTATCTACGGAGCAAAAATAATATCCAAAACAGATATTAGCTAAAGATGAAAAATATTGCTTCCCTGGAAGATATAGAGAATTTAAGAACTACTGATGTCTACTTCTGGAGAGTCAAAGATATACTCAAAGAAGCTGGTGTTAATCCGGTAGTCACCATGGAGATAACGTCATCCAACAGAGAACTTCCATGGATAGTTCTTGCAGGTCTTGACGACCTCACAGAAATACTCAAAGGAAAAGATATAGATGTTTATTCTTTACCAGAAGGAACGATCTTCCCGCCAAGGGATATCAACGGTATTCCAATTCCAGCTATTAAAATCACTGGTAGATATCTTGACTTCGGACTTTACGAAACTCCCATTTTAGGTGCAGTATCCCAAGCCTCAGGAATAGCATCGAAAGCCTCCTACTTCAAAAAAATAGTTGGGGATTTACCATTGCTTTCTATGGGAGCCAGGAGAATGCATCCAGCACTCTCGCCATTAATTGACAGGAATTCGTATTTAGGAGGCTGTGATAAGGTATCAAGTGTTATTGGTGCAGAAAGAATAGGAAAGAAACCGGAGGGAACAATGCCACATTCACTGCTCCTTATCTTAGGTGAGGAGGAAGGATGGGCTCTTTACGATAAAATAATTGACCCGGCCGTGGGGAGAATTGCACTGGTTGATACATATTGTGATGAAAAAGGCGCATCGGTTAGAGCTGCAAGGATAATAAAAAATCTGAACGCGGTCAGACTTGATACTCCTTCTTCCAGAAGGGGGAATTTTGCTGATATAATAAGGGAAGTAAGATGGGAACTTGATAGAAATGGTTTCAATAATGTAGGGATAGTAGTTTCAGGTGGTATTAAGGAAATAGATATTCCCGGATTGAAAGAAGCCGGAGCAACAGCCTTTGGAGTTGGCACATCTATTTCTAGCGCCCCGTCTATTGATTTCGCCATGGATATAGTAAGTATTGAGGGAATTCCTAAAACTAAGAGGGGAAAATTTTCAGGAGAAAAAAATGTTTTCAGGTGCCCTCACTGTCATAAATTTGTTGTTAGTACAGAGAAAGAAGAGATTTGCCCCTACGATAATTCACCAATGGAAAATATGTATAGGAAGATTCTTGAAGGTGGGAATATAATTTATCAGGAAGATCTCGAGAAAGAAAGGAAATATGTGATTGATCAGCTAGGGTGGATTGAATGATTCTTCTGACGGGTTTTAAACCTTTTTCAACTTTTAAAAAAAATCCTTCCGGGGAGATTGCAAAATTACTTGATGGTTCTTACTTCAAAGGAGAAGAAGTAAGAGGTCTTGAACTAGATGTTACGCATGAGGCTATTAATAATTATTTAGAGGAATTGAAGAATGAATATTCTGTTATAATAAACACTGGTTTAGCTGCTGGAAGGAGCTATATTTCAGTTGAAGTCATAGCTGTTAACTGGCAGGGTTCAGAGAAGGATGAAAATAATTTCACGCCTCAGGAGGGGAAGATAATTGATAATGGACCAGATGGTATATTTTCAACCATACCTGTAAGGGAAGTATTACATACTCTCAGATCTTCCAAAATACCTTCAAGACTCTCGTTCACTGCTGGCACATTTCTATGTAACAAAATATTTTATTATTCTCTCTATCATTCAAAGGCAAAAGTGGGATTCATACATTTACCAGCCACGGACGATATATCCGTAACAGGGGAATACCCCACTCTTGAAATAGAAAAAATGATTAAATCCGTAGAGTTGACAATACAGAAAACTTTGTAACTTTATTGCCCGCCCCTTTTCTCTTTAGCTTTTAATCTTAGTTCCTTGCTCCCGCATTTCCTGCATTTAGTTGCCTTTACAGGATTTGAAGCATAACAATTCATACATATCTTCTTATTGAAGAGTCTATCCATTGCTTCTTTGAACGGCATTTTAAGAGTATTAATAAGCTGTATAAATTTTCTTCTATCGGATTCTACAGTTAATCAAATACTTTCCTTTTTAACTTTATATTAATATATTAAATAATATTTTGGAGAAACTGACAGTTATGAGTTTTCAGTTATTCAAATTATATTATAAGATAAGATGTTCTTCCTTACTTGGAATATGCTTGACATTAAACTTTTTTAATTGGGACATGACTCATTGAGGCCTAATATAAATTATCCTCTGTCTTATATTTTACATTAATAGATAATCATAAATTTTTGAGTTAAAAATAAATATCCCTTATCAATCGCCATTCATGGAAGAACTTTTGGTACATTTTGATATTTATCTTGACAATAAAAAGTACGTTGCGAAAGTTAAGAGCGAGATGGGTGGTTTAAGAGAATTCTCCTCAAGAAATATCGAAAAACTAATGGAACAGGTTATCGTGGATATAAGTGAGGAATTCGAAAATCTTTAACGATGAAAGATTATTTTTCTGGGAGCGATATCGAGCGTTTTGCGTACTGCCCACTTAATTATTTGTTATACCTAAAAGGTGTTGATGCAAAGTCTGAAAGAGGAGAAATTTATCATAAAGGTCTGATCGATAAGATTAGTCATAATATACTTATTCAGAAGAGAATAAAATTTCTCAATACGCTCTTTTATTTCTTGACTATTTTGTCCCTTTTAGTGCTCGTGGTATTCTTCTATTATACGATAAAGGGAAGTATAGATTACCTTTTTCTGCTTCTTCTTTCAATTTTATCCATTTATATTGCAGTCTGGTTTTACCTTCTCTCAAATTTCTTTAATTTTTCACTTTTCAAGAAATCTGATCCTATTATTCTCTATCTTTCTATATTTTCCCTTTTTGCACTATTTATGACATTTATTATCCTTAAGCTAAAGGGAATTGTCATTCCAGTTCTCATTTTAACAGCCGATCTTCTACTAATAGCTGATTCAATGGCTTATTACAGACTTCTGAAGAATATAAATATCATAGACAGAGTCCCCCCAGAAGAGAGAGATATAAAATACCTAGATGATAATCAATCTGAACTTCTTAGAAGTGATAAATGGAAACTTCAGGGAAGGCCAGACATAATAGCCGAGATTAACGATGAAATTGTACCTATTGAGATAAAGAGCAGCAATATGCCTAAGATCAAACCTTTCTCGCATATGATGCAGCTTACTGCCTATGCAATACTTGTTGAAGAAAAATATGGTAGGCGGGTCTATTATGGAATATTAAAATATCCACAGGGAAACATAGAAATTGAGATAGATGAGAATATGAGGGAAACTTTAAGATCCCTTATAAAGAAAATGGAAATAGTAAGAGATACTATGGATGCCCACCGGAATCATAATAATAAGGGGAAGTGTCAGGGTTGCTATAGAAAAAATGTTTGTCCCGAATCTCTTGCATAATTAATTCCTGTAAAAATCTATGAAATTATTTTTCTTTCTAATTTCCAACCAGATTTTTATTTTCATTTTTTACTGGAATTTTAGCTCTTTGCCTTTACAAGATGACTCCTGGGATAATATATGCAATTTGGTCGATATAACGCCATCTCGCCCATTTGCTATATATTCCGATTTTCCTGAAAAATCCTTTATTTCAGATAGATACATGTCGTATTTACTATCGTATTTCCCAATTTCCTTTTCGTCTTTTAAGAGGATGGATTTAACCTTTGTATCATATGCATTTGTCAGTTTCAGTACCGCATTATCTCCGTAAATAACGAGATCGTTGTTAGTGGAAGGAATTTTCCTCGAAGAAAGTGAATTGGCAATTGTTCCATTGCCAAACACGACGTTAATAGAAAAAGTGTCCTCTATTATCTTACAGGCAGGATGATTTTTTGCCATTACGGATAAAATGTCCTTCCCCAAAATATTCACAAAACTATCCAGTACGTGAACACCTGTTCCAACTATCGAACCACCTCCGGCCTGTTCGGGTATACCCCACCAAGAATCTGATGGGAGGGAATGAGATGAGAGGTGCGTCCATTTACCATATACAGCTATAATGTTACCCATATCACTAGAATTCAATATCTCCTTCATTTTCTGAATCCCTGGATGAAATCTTAGATGAAAACCTATTGCAAGTTTTCTTCCTTCACTTTCAGAAACATTTACAAGATCAATGGATTCTTCAACCTTCAGTGTCATAGGTTTTTCTAGCAGGACATCTTTGCCTGATTTTAACGCCTTACTAGCGTAGTGATAATGCAAAAAATTAGGTGAAGATATGTAAACCGCATCTAAATCATATTTCAATAATTTATCTATATCATCAAAAAATTCAGCTCCAAGATCCTCCGATATCTTTTCACCTTTAACCCTATTTGAAGAGTAGATTGCTCCTATTTTATTTCCACTATCAATAATTGCAGGAATTATTTTAGTCATTGCATGATTTCCCAGAGATATTATTCCGAATTCCATATTGTTCCATAATGAATTTTAACTATAATATTTGCTATTTATTTCTATTTAGGTATGAATAAAGACGACCCATGAATAAGGGCTGGATTGTTAATGATGTGAAAATTATGACTATTATTATTGCCTCAATTGTTTTACCCCAGTAGGTAAATATTGCATTTCTGTTTTCTATGCCAAGGATAAGAATTGTAGGTGCAAGTATTGCAGGGAAAACTCCCCTGGTCCCTTCAAAACCAACAAATATCATATCCGAAGTTTTAACATTTCTATCGATCGAACCGGCAAGTATTACCGATAATGGTCTTATACCAAAGATGAGGAAAACTGCGATGAGGATTCCATCGATAAGGTATTTACTTATGAAGGATAAGTCAATAGACGCTCCAAGGAACACAAATATCATAACTACAAAAAATTGTGTGATATCGTCCATGAAAATCTGGTAATTTTCCAATTCTTTATCCTTTGGCATATAATTACCAGACATAATACCAAAAATTGCTATTGCCATGTACCCTGAGCCACCTACAGCTACAGTTATACTGTAAACTGAAAGACCAAATAGCAAAATCATTGCCGTATAATATTCCCTGAAATCTCTTGGAAAATAAATCCTAAGATTTCTCATTAAATAAAAAAGAGCAATTGAAACTATAATGGGTATAAAAATCTGACTTAAGAGTAGATAAATCACTATATTATTAATATGGAAGAAGGGGGACTGCAGTATTCTGATTTCACTTGGCATGAAAACCGCCATCACAACTACCAAAAACATGTAGGAGAAAGGGTCGTTGAAAACTGACTCCGTTATGAGCAGAACGGAAGGAATCTCGCCAACCCTGCTCCTTTTGAGAGAAGGGATTATCGAAGCCGGATCCGTTGAGGTTATTATTGCTCCAATAATGAATCCTACCCATATTGGGCTTTTTAAAATTATTATTGAAAAAAGCCCTATAAGAATGCCCGTCACAAAGAGAACGAATGTTATAAGCGTTACAGTTGGCTTCCAAACTCTTCTTAGCGTGTATCTGGAAATCTTGCTGGATTCATCAAGTATTATAAAGGCTGCACCTATTGGTCCTATATAATGATAGAAAAGTGAAGCAGCCTCATTGGGATTTATCAGATAGAGCACTGGACCAAATAAAATTCCCAGCAATAGTAAATAAGGAATGTATACTGTTCCTGTAACTCGAGCTATTACAGTTGCAAGATAGCCAAGAATCAGTGCAAGTAGGATGGGAATCAGTATTTCAGTCATTTTTACTATATTACGATTAAAATAAACATTTTTTCCTTCCTTATATTAGATTAAGCTATTCTTGGATATCTTTATTTTATATCGTGTTCTGACTTCCATGCCTTTGGATATGTACCCCTGTCGACAAAAACTGCTTCCGGTTTAATAAAACCATTATCCCTTCTCCCCATAGCAAGAAGTTCTCCCTTTGTGCTCATTATTCTTACCATGCTCCCTTCTCCATTATCCTCGAGAATTCCAGCTCGGAAAACATTTGAACCATGTGCCATAGCATCTATGGCGCTATCCTTTATTGTAATCTTTGGAAAGTTTGTTGTTACATCTTCTGGATCTATTAATATAGATGATAACATTTGTGGGTCTCCATTCTTGTAGAAAGTATATGCATCCTTTAACTTTTGAAGAGTAACCATATTGGATTCATCCACAGGACCACTTCTGATTCTTCTTAATTCTACCATATTTGCCCCCACCAGTAACGCATCTCCAATATCCCTGCATAACGTCCTGATATAGACCCCTGATTCAACATTAGCCCTGAACAGGACGTATCTTTCTTTCATTTCTAAAATCCTGAGGGAGTAAATTTTCCTTTTCCTTAAATTTCTGGCAACTGCAGATCTGACGGGGGGAAATTGAAATATTTCTCCTGTAAATTCTCTGAATACATCTTCCACCTTTTCCCTTTGAATCTCCTTGTGAAGTAGCATCAGTGCAATATACTCCTTCCCTTCTTCATGTAGATAATCTGCTAATCTTGTTGCCTTTTCAAGACCCACAGGTAGAACACCTGTTACATTGGGATCCAGTGTTCCAACGTGCCCTGCCTTTTTCAAATTCAGCATGGATCTGACCCAGGCTGATACCTGGTGAGAAGTTGGACCTCTAGGTTTATCAATAACGACAAAACTGAAATTGAGCCTCTCTTCAATAGTTCTTTCTTTGGGTTCTTTTCCAAATATCCAGGGCACTGATAATCACCTCCACTACTTCTTCCGGATTTTTTTCCGAACTGTCAATAACGGCGTCATATATTGATGTATCTTTAAAATCTATATTATAGTATTTGTGATATCTTTTCCATTCGCTCTCTTCCCTTTCCCTAATCAGAGAGGATATATCCCCTGTTTGTTCTTCCCTCCGTTCATTGATAGAAGACCTTATTCTTCCTATTCTTATACTTTCACTTGCGGTTAGGAATATCTTGAAGGCTTCTATTTTATTGATGTGACAAAGCCATCCGGAAAGCCTCGACTCTACAACTATATTGTCCTTCTCCTTGAGTATCTTCAATAGATAGGAGTCAAGCTCCTTATCAAATTCTGGATCCTTTTCAGCCCTCTGACCCATTTCTGAGAGAGATATATTTCTCTCTGACGCATAACTCCTGAAAATAGCACCCCCTGTGATCAGTTCATACCCAAGTTTCTTAGAAAGAATTTGAGAGACAGTGGTTTTTCCACTTCCTGGTGGCCCAGATACAGTAATTTTCATGCCGAGACACTCTGTGTATTTATGCTCTTTTTAAGATAGTACAATTTTAGTCCATACTGTAGGGGATATGTTATTATTATGGTGAATAATGAATAGAATGCTATCCAGAGGTAAAACCCATAGTAAAGATGCATGAGATCTACAGGACCGAATGGTGATATAATAATGGCCTTTCCAATTGTTTTAACCTGATCCATAAATCCAATCATCCAGGCAAATATCAGAACGCTAAGAATAAGAGTTATGAAAGTCGGTTTCATTTGCTGTTGCGTTACCTGCATAGAATCCTGCATAGACTTGCTCTGTTCAGCTCTAACGGCATCTATTTCCTGTTTATTCTTGGTTCTTATAGCCTCCCTGTATCTTGCACTTAGTTTTTTATTTTTGAACTGCATTTCTGCCATTTTAAAATAATCCATAAAGAAATGCCTTGCTACTGTATTAACTATACCGGTTATTAATGAAGCAAGTAAAATGGTAAAAAGAGGATATTGGAAATTAAATCCAATAAATGGTTGAAGAATGTATATCATGGGTAGACTGAATAGATATCTCAGAACTGGAGTGGTGTAAACAAATAAAAGAAGTATCATTATGAAAAAATATAGAAGCTGTGTTCTCATCGTTTTCTGCATTGCCTCCATCTGTTCCTTACTCTGGGCGGGCTGAGTTGCAGGCATTATTTTCCTCCTATAACTTTAATAATTTGATTGGCAGCTTCCTCATGTTTTCCATTCTCGTTCATTACTATCATTATTGGAGAACCCGTGATTGCTGAATAAGATATCCCATACGCCCTGTTGACTTCCATGTGTCTTCTAATTTTATCTAGTGAATCATCATCCCTGTTTCTCTGCTGATCGTTCTTTCTTCTTTCAAACACTTCCAGGGGATCTGCTTCAATGGAAATAAATAGATCAGGTTTCAGAATTTGAAGTACGTCAGGTGGTAGACCGGGAAGGAAACCCCTCGGTGTCTGAATAGAGAAATGAGTGTCTATAACGACACTGCTTAATCCTGATAGATATTCTGATGCTTTTTTCTGAATATTTTTCTGAATATCTATGGGAAGTTTTCTAAGATCGTCCCTGTTCTTTACATAGTTCATCTTTATTGCTTCCTTAAGCATCACGTCACCATAATTCTCCACAATTATGCCACTCTTGATGAGCACATTCAGAACTGTCGTCTTTCCGACGCCAGGGATTCCACCTATAATGACCTTCATTTACATGCCTCCGAAGAAGTCTCTCATGAATGGATACATTTCTGTCATCTGTTCTCTTCCCATGGCCTGGTAGAGCTGTATTACTATTCCCACAGTCAGCAACACCCCTGTGCCGGAAGCATTCCCCACAGTCCCAATAAGATCTGCACTTGCAGCCAAAGCACCTACCGCTGCACCACTGAATACCGTGATTGCAGGTATATATTTGTCCAGAACTCTTTTAAGTACGCGTGGGTCCCTTCTGAATCCGGGAATTTGCATACCTGAGCTCTGAATCTGTCTGGCAACGCCTTCTGAATTCATGTTCGTCGTTTCAATCCAGAATTTTGCAAACAATACTGACGCTCCTACCATGAACGCGACATAAGCCAGAACATGAATACCCATTTCCCATGGAGGGTGATTGAACAACTGAGTTTGGTAAACCTGTGGATCAAGCATAGGGAATAACCAGTTTGCTAGACCGTTTGGATTTGCGAGATACCATGCAAGACCTCCTATGGGTGTGGTCTGCTGTATATTGAGCTGCTGTGCAAGTGAAGCTGAAGGATAGGCGCCCAGGTAATAATCATGACCGAGAATGGGAATCTTAGCGAGAGTTGGATTAGTCCAGAAAAGTAAAGACCACATTGCTAAATTTGCCAGTACTGCGGCTGCCAGTATGACTGGTATATTTGAAGCGTACATCAATTGTATTGGATATCTTCCTCTCGCACCCCTTGCCCTTTCATGGGCCAGAGGTAATTCAACCTTAACAGATTGCACCCATACAACGAGGAAGAATATGAAAATAGTTCCTGCTAGAGCTATGAGGGGATTTGGGGGAGCAAATATTATTCTTTCAAGACCACCGGAATAAAGATTTCCTGCATTAAATTGTGAGAGCAAGTAGAATGTCTTTGGAATTGCTCCGCTTGGGGGATTGGATATAGAAAGTGGGCCGGATCCCGTAGGAACCCAGTTAAGGGTACCTGTTATGAGTGCCTGAGAAACACCAGCTGCTATGAACAGTGAAACTCCAGACCCTATTCCCCATTTTGATACTACCTCATCCATCATAAACACAAGATATGATCCCATGAAAAGTTGGAATATTATGAAGATTCTGGCTATCATGAGACCATAACCAGGAACTGTACCATTTATGGCGGAAATAAATGATGGATCAGGTGGCAAATATCCAAAAACTTGCGGTACAGCCTCCACAAATATCATAAGTATAACAAGTAATTTCTGAGCGCTCTGATATAATGCCTTGTCATCAGATTTCGTCAGATCTATATTTATGATCTTTGCACCCACAAAAAGCTGCATGATTATACTTGCTGTAACTATAGGCCCTATCCCAAGATCCATAATTGAACCGGCCTGACCAGCAAAAATTGATCTGAATGATGCAAATACATCAATTATCTGTGCTCTGTCGAGACCATATATGTAAATATTTGACAGGACGAAGTATATTATCAATATAAGCGAGGTCCAGAGGAATTTTTCCTTGAACCTAACGTGTCTTCCTGGCTTCTTGACTGCTGGAAGTCTTTCCACCAGATTTTTCCATCCATATAATCTTGATCCTTCACCTGTGTAAGAAATCAGTAAGTAAGTCAGATAATATAAAGGTGCAACCGTGACAGATAACACGGCTGTATATACCTTATTGTAATCTAATGCCCTATAAAATAGGTATATATTTAAGAGGAATATTATTAAAATCGGAATTGCCGAAGCCCTATTCCTCTTTATCTCCATTAAGTTCTACCTCTCCGCCTGCATCCCTAATTTTTTGTATAGCTTTTTCGGTGGCCTTAGCTACTTTCAGATGAAAGGGCCTTCCTACCTGACCGGCACCGAGAAGAATATCATAACCCATCTGTTCCAGATCCAGGGAAATCTTATCGTCTTTCATAGTAGCAACGCCTGAATTAACAAGATAATCGTACTTTCTATCAATTTCCCCTACATTTATTGCTTTAGGCTCTTTTTTTGCTCCATGATATACGAACCCGTGGGCCCCATAATGATCCGGCATGTACTTGACCATCCAGATCCATCTGTGCTTTCCGAGTCCCGCCATCCCGGATCCTCCTCTCTTGCCTTTTCCTCTTCCTGCTTTCTTTCCCCTACCGTAAAGGCTTCCCCTATACTTCTTAGTTTTCTGTTTCACCAATTTTACCACCTTCTATCATTCTGTCTATTAACACATTAATGTCCTTTCCTCTATATCCTATGCTTCCCTTGAACTGATATGTCCTCTTAGTTGTTTTGTATCCTTTCCTTGGAGGATTCATTCTGAATATGGGTTTCATATTTGGTATATCTTTGATTTTTATTTCACCATTTAAGATCTTCTCAGCCATGTCATCGAGGCTTTCAAAACCAAGCTCTTTTACAGTTTCATCATCCAGCTTCTTTTCTCCCATTAGCCTGCCCTTCTCTCTGAGTAGCACAATGAGGTGCTCTTTGTCTATTTCGCCCCAGGTAATGTAATCTTTGGCCTTTTTTATCTGACCTATTTCTGTTTCCGGGACAATTACAAGATGATTCACCCTGTTGAGTCTCAACTCATCGAGTGCCTTCTTTATACCTACCTCTGTATGGTTGCTTCCTCTAATTTTTATCACTGCGTACACTCATAACACCTCCCTTATATATAGGGGTGCTTAGCACCAATTTATCATTTATTTTGAATTTAGAAGTTTCCTTTAGGGCATTGAATGTTGCATATGCAAAATTTACTGTACTCTTTGTATGACCTTCTGAAAAACCCCAGGTATCCTGTATACCTGCCATGGCAAGTACCTTCTTTGGTATATCTCCTATAGCAAGTCCAACTCCCTGAGGTGCAGGTTTCAGATCAACCCTAACGGAGCCAGATTTTCCCATTACTTCAAATGGAACAGTGTGACTTCTGCCACAACCGCACTCCCAGGAACCGCAGCCTCTCTTAATCTCAACTATATTCAATTTGGCATTTTCTATAGCCTTTTCTATTGCATCTCCAGTTTCCTTTGCCTTAGCGTGACCTATCCCGACGTATCCATCTCTGTTTCCCACTACCACTGTTGCGGCGAATTTTACCTTTCTTCCTGAATCTGACATTTTTTGAACCATCTTTATCTCTATTACCTCGTCCTCCAGATTTGGCAGCAACGTGTCAACAATCTGGGCTTCCCTTATTGGAATATGTAAGGCAAGTACTTCGGAGATTGTTTTAAGTTCACCATTTTTTACCATTTTTCCCAGTCTTGTCTTTGGAATCCATTCAATATTTTCATCAGTCATAGTAATTCCTCCATAGCCTTCTTAACGGATTTCACAGAACCTTCTGCTACGGTCTCCAGATGCTTTCCCACTATTCTGTCCTCTGAAGGTAAGAATTTCTTATCCACTGGAACCTCAACGCCTGAATCTATAAGACCCTTTACGCTTGCCATGAGTTTTGATCCCTTGATAACTTTCTGTCTTCCCATATCAACATAAACTCTCTCTATTCCCTTACTTTTTGCCCTAAGACCTGCCAGGTATCCAGAGAGATACGCTGCTGGAGTATTGCCAGTCGGTCCCTTCCATCCAAATTTTTTCAGTTCAACAGTACATCCATGAGCTAGAACTCTGTCGCCTGAAGGCCTGTATTCAACAATATCGACCTTCATATTTTTGAGTGATTTTCTTATTACTGCTCTAGGGACTCCTGTCTTGATCAGTGCTAGTCTCTTCCTGTAATCCGTTATGTTGAGCCTTCTCCTTTTTAATGGCATAATATATCTAGAATGCATTTAATCACCTTTCAACAAACCTGAATCTTTAAGATGAGTTATCAGAGCTGACTTATTATGGAATACTCCTCCTTTGATCTGGGAATACAATTTTCTGTAATCCTTTTTAGATAATTTACCACTGTCCCTCATCTCCCTTATTGCCTTTCTCATAGATCTTACATTTTTAACCCATCTATCCTTCCTTGGTTCCCTGGCATTTCTTGTTCCTTTCCTTGATCCCTGCCCCTTTCTTCTTCCTTTATCTCTCTGAGCCTTTGCTGCCCTGAATCTGCTTCTGGAATTTGATTTGGCAGTTTTCTTCTGTATAACATTTCTCTTGATCAGTTTCCTAACATCTTCCCTAGTTACTGCCTCCGATATATCATCTATACTTTTAGGGTCCATCCATACCCTGCTCGAACCTATCTTTAACATCTTTGAAGCCATTCTTTTTTGTGGACTTAATGTAACCATTATTTCACCTCGTTCAATATTTTAATTCCTACTGTGTGTGCTTTCTCCTGTATCATCATCCTCTTCTTCATCCCCACCTTTGAAGATATCCTTATAGCCTCGGTTGTTGGATTTACCCTATCAATGTCCTTAAGATTTGTTACATAAACTTCCCTGAATCCAGAAGGATGAAGCGCTCTTACTTCGCTTGGGCCCCTGAAACCAGATTCCACATTTGGAGGTCTGTATCCTCTGTGCTCCCTGGATTTAGAGTGTTTACCTCTTGGTTTCCTCCACGAATCACCCAGTTTCTTATACCTGAACCATTCCTGCCTGTGGAATTCAGGCCTTTTTCTGTTCATCTCATTTCTGACCTTTAGAAGTCTCTTTGATCTTGCACTTAAATTAGCCTTCAATTATATCACCTTTCTTCACTATATATATTCCGTCCTGGAAAACCCTTGGATCAAATCCCTTTATTTTACTAAGTTTTTCTATCCTTGCCGCTGCATTTCCCAAAGTTTCTAGATCATTACCTTCTAGAGTCACTATATCTCCCTTGATATTAACCTTGACATCCGCATTGAGGATTAGTTTTCTTGGACTTTTCTCGCCTAGGAAATTATCAAGTGTTATTTCATTTCCTTTTACTGTAACCTTCACTGGGAAATGAGCATACACTATCTTCATGGTGTATATGTAGCCTTTTGTAACTCCTATAAATAAACTGCTAATTATGCTTCTCCATGTTCCTATTACTGATGTGTCACTTTTCTTTTCTCTTGTGGTGTAAATTTTTATTGCGTTTCCCTGTAATTCTATCCTTGCGTATTCATATATGAATTTCTTGGAGACAGTTCCTCTTGGACCCTTCACAGAAAGCAATCCATCCTTAAGGGAAACATTTATTCCTTTTGGTATTTCAATAATTTCTTCCATTTTCAATCACCCTAGTATATGAAGGCCAGAGCCCTCCCTCCTACTCCTTTTTTCTTGGCTTCGGAATTGCTCATCACGCCATTTGTTGTCGATATAACAATAAGCCCTATATCCTGAGCTGGAAGGTATCTTGATTCCCATCTTTCCATCTCATTCCTCTTTATTGAAAATCTGGGTTTAATAACTCCACAATTGTTAATTGTTTTAGCTACTCTCACCTTAAATATTCCGCCTTTTCCGTTTTCAGAGTACTCAAATTCCTCTATGTATCCGTATTTCTGGAATACCTTGAGAACCCGCCCAACAAGATTGGATGCTTTTACTTCTACTTCTTCCCTGCCCAATTTTGATGCATTTCTTATTGAAATCAATGCTTCATTTAATGTATCTCCCATTTTTTTCACCTCAGGAAAATTTCTTGAACCCCAATTCTGGAGCAATTTCTCTAAAGCACTGCCTGCACAGTCTTAGTCCATATCTTCTGATAAGCCCTCTTTTCCTTCCACATCTCTCGCACCCATGATTTCTGCCATAGTCTTTTTTCGGTCTTAGCTTAGGTTGTACCATCTACTCTCCCCCCAGAATTTCCAAATTATAGTTATTCTTCATATATTCCATCATCTCTTCCCTTTTAACTTTAATTTTCTCTGGAACCTTTCTTGGTCTTAATCTTCTCTTGGATACTCTATACCCACCTTTCCTTCTGAAAGTGACCACTATATCCATCCCAAATATACCTATTTCAGGATTGTACTTCATTCCCTTAAAATCGGTATAATCAGAAATACCAAAACTGAAAGTTCCCTGATTTGAAAATGAATAGCTGAATGCCTTAAAATTTTTCACCCATAATGCAGACTCGAGGAATTTCTTTATGTCCTCTTTCCTTATGGTAACCTTGACCCCTATTGGCTGATCCTGTCTTATTCCAAATTCCCTGTTTGTTCTTTTGACTTTTGTGATGGTTGGCTCCTTTCCAGTGATCAGAGTGATTACCTTTTTAGCCTTTTCGAGTTTTTCGCCTGCTTCCCCCACACCTATGTTAACCGTTACCTTATCAATAACAATGTCTTCCATCGGATTCATTTCACGCACCTCCTGCGAGTCTTATTTCGGGTGAGGATTTCCCCAGGACGAAGATGTTGGAAACGGTAGTAGTAAAATTATCCTTACTTTCAATTGTGTTTTCCTGGTAACTTCTTGACACGTTGACCTCTTTTATTTGGGTAATCATACCCCTGTGAGCCCCCCCAGTAACATAGACCGTAGTATCTTTTACAAGAGGATATACCTCAAGTATTTTCTGATCAGGGAGAGATATCTTTATTGTATCTCCCCTTTTAATGGAAGCCTGATCGGTTAATATCACCCTCCCATCATGAGTGGTCAGCTGGATTTTTCCCCCTTTCTGTATGAATTTCCCAATGACCTTGACCAATTTCCATCCCACTTCCTCCATTTTCAGATCACTTAGAACAAGAACACCAGATTTGTCTAGAAGAACTCTTTTGAAAATTCCTGCATCGTTTATGGATATTGTATCCATGAAACCCACAGGTCTCTTGTAATCCTTCACAATCTTTCCGTCTACCTTTATTAACCCCCTGGTGATTATGTTCCTTGCTTCTTTAGAAGTATCTGCGAGATGTAAAATATCCCTTATTATTACCATTAATGGCACACTGTTATCAACTGCGTGTGGTCCTGGTGAAGCTTTAACTGACCAAGTATACATCTTTCTTGGCTGTTTCCAAGTCGTAGGTGATGCTAATCTCTTAATATGCTTACTCATCTTCTTCCTCCCCCTCTATTTCCTCCTCTTTGTCTTCTACTTCTTCTTTATTCTCTTCCTTTTTTTCTGATGCTGGTTCAGGCTCTTCTTCTACCACCTTATTTCTCATTGATGCAAGTTGTGAGAGCTTCTCTTTTCTCTTTACGTCTTCAAGTTCAATTTTCACTATTATTAAAGACGAAGGATCAAGTTTTCTTGGCTTCATCTTTCCATCGGCCTTGGCTACATTGACGTTTTCCGCCACTATTTTCCTTTCCTTTCTTAGAACCTTGACTACCTTTGCTTCCTTACCGACAACATTCAATTTTTCATCCTTGTCAGAATCCCCCTTCACTATTCTCACTATGTCGCCCTTTCTAACACCAAACTTCCTTATCCCATATTTCTCGATCAAATCATTTGATAAATGTAAATTAAGTTCCATTTAAACACCTCATACTATAGAGCTCGCAAGCGCTGCTACCCTTGGCCATCTCTCAGCAGCTTCCTTGGCTACCGGCCCTTTAATTTCAGTACCTCTTGTTTCACCATTATCCTGAACAAGCACTGCAGCATTATCCTCGAATTCCACCATAAGTCCGTCCTGTCTTCTGAATGTCTTCTTCTGTCTTATTACAATAGCATAGACGACCTTTCTCCTCATTTCTGGAGAACCTTTCTTTACAGATGCCATAATCATGTCACCAACAGACGCCGCAGGTACCCTTCTCTTTGTGTTATGGTATGCCTTAACATTAATAAGAGCTATTACCTTCGCTCCGGTGTTATCAGCACATTCTAGCTTTGCTCCAAGCGGTAGACCTCTGATCTGATTTCCTGCTAATCCCTTCATTGCTTTCCCTCCTTTTCAACAACAACAAATGATACTGATTTCGCTAGTGGCCTTGAATATGCTATTTTTACTATATCTCCCAGTTCTACATGGATACATCCAGGAAGATGCGCATGATATTTTTTCTTTCTTTTTTCATATCTCTCATATTTCCTGTTTTTCCTCATATATTCCCTGAGAACCGTAACTGTCCCCTTCATGGAAACAGATATGATTTCTCCTTCTATCACTGGAGACTTTACTGTTATTTCTCCGTGAAAAGGACATTTTGGATCCTTGCATTCCTCAACTGGTTCCTTAACATCTATCCCAATATTTCTCATAGTTTACCTCTCCTTCTAATTTTTTTTATTTTTTCTTCTGGTCTGAACTTAATACTATCCATCCTTACAATCTGATTCCCAACAATTATAGAAGTTCCATTTTTCTGTACTATTATATCTCGGATTCCCCTCACCTTTATAATATTCTTAGTCTCATCAATTACCTTGCCTTTGTATCCAATAATATTTCTATCTGAAGATTCGATTATCTCTATATTCTCGCCAATAATATCTGTCAAGAAAGGGTTCATTTTGATACCTCCACTTTAAAACCCATATCCTCAAGTACTTTTTTTGCCCTTTCTCTCTGGTCTCCCTGAAGTTCGATTTTATCGTCCTTTACAGTACCTCCAGTAGCAGTTTTCTTCTTGAGAGTTTTGGCGAGTTCCTTGATATCCTCTGCCTTTGTGTCAAAACCAGATACTATGGTTACAAATTTTCCATATCTCCTCTTATCTATATCTATCGTAATTACCTGTGTTTCCCTTGCTATTTCATCCAGTGGGGTAAGCTCCTTGATAAATTTATCATCTCTCATTTTCCAGACTCCCTCATAACAGTCTCTATTCTTGCAATCTGTCTTCTCAATGATTCTATTTTCCCAGGACTTGGAGGAGCACCACCCATAGCAGATATGCCTCTTTCCCTCATGAGCTCTTCTCTCAATTCCATGTATTTCTTATTTATCTCTTCTTTACTCATTTTTCTGATCGCTGAAGCTTTCATTTCCTCCATTGACTTTCACCTCCCCCAAATTTACATTTCTTACAACTACATCATCAGGTAACTTAACATCGTTCCTGAGTATTTTAACAGAAACACCTATAATACCTGGTTTGGTCATTGCTACCGCGTATCCCTTGTCGATCATTTCAGACGGATATCCTGATGAAATTACTTTGCCGGAGGTATACTTAACGCTTCTTGCCCTCTCTCCGGTCAGCTTACCGCCCATCCTTACCTGACCGCCTCTGGCTCCAGAATCCATAATTCTCTTCAGGATACTGTGACCTGCCCTTCTGAAATGCCAACCTTTTTCTATGGATCTCGCAAGCTTTTCTGCCATAATCTGAGCGTTTAAACCGGGATCCCTGGCACCCTCTACCTTGATCAAAGGACTGGTTAGATTAAATTTTTTCTCCAGGGTTTCCTCCATGTTTCTTATTTTAGATCCACGTCTTCCTATTACTAACCCTGGTCTTTCAACCTTCAGGATCACTATGGTATTCTGTGGCGTTCTCTGTATTTCAACGCCTCCAAACCCTGCGTCCCCTATTTCATGAACCAGATACTCCTTTATCAGTTGTCTCCTTATATTTTCCTTCAAAAACTTTAACTCTTTCATTCAATCTCCTCCAAAATTATCTGGATATGAACCCTCTCTCTGTAGAATTTTCCGCTTGAACCAAAGGCCTTATATGTGTAGTATTTAATTGGCGGAGCGAGCTGAGCTACTGCATTCTTTATCACGAGTTTATCAGAATCAAGCTGCTTGAATTCAGCATTATTCTCCGCATTATCCAAGGTCTCCAGAATATATTTGGCTGCCTTGACAGGATATCTTCCTGGGCCTGTTCCCCTGCGATGAGATACTGAATCGGTAAATTTTCTATAAGGTACGGCAGATTTTTTATGAATAACATTATCGAGATATTCTTTTGCATTTTGGAGTTTCATACCCTTTATAGTTCTGACCACTTCAAGGGCATCTCTTGGAGATATTGGTGTATTTATTGACATTGCCCTTGCAGTTTTTTTCTTATCTGTTTCCATAACATATTTCATCTTTTCACCTCACTTTAATGGCAGGAACTTTGATCCCCTGGTAGCTCCTACTCCTGGCCCAGAATGTTTAACTTCTTTTCTAGTCTGTACAAATTCGCCTATGTAGTGTCCAATCATCTCTTCCTTTATGCTGAAAGTCTGATACTGATGCCCATCATAAACTGAAATCGTCTTCCCTACATATTGTGGCAATATTACAAGATCCCTCACCCTTGTTTTAACAGAGTCCCGTTCCTGAAGTTTTCTGTGAAGTTTCTCCTGTTCAGAATTATAACCCCTTTTCAGGCTTCTCCTAGCCCTTGATGGCAAAATCTTTAAAAGTTCCTCGAATTCCATAGCTAAAAGTTCATCAAGGCTTTTACCCTTAAATAAGAGTTCCTTTCCCCTTTCAGTTAAGGCCCTAGACGTCTTCCTCTTAGTCCTCCTTATTGCCTTCTGAGATTTTCTCTTATCTTCCGCCATTTTACTTCACCTTCCTCTTTGGTGACAGCCTACCAACTTTCCTTCCTGGAGGTGCATTTCTTCCAACAGTTGAAGGTCTACCAACATGCTGATGATTACCTCCTCCGTGCGGGTGATTAATTGCATTCATGGCTACACCTCTCACCGAGAATGGCCTCTTGGCCCTGCTTTGATATGCATGAATTTTTTTACCTGCCTTCAGGAAAGGTTTTGTATTCCTTCCACCGCCTCCTGCTACTCCTATTGTTGCAAGACAGGATGGCATTATATCTTTCATTTTACCTGAAGGTAGCTTAACTGTGACATTCTCCCCATGTGCAACTATAGTGCAGAAACTTCCGGGTGTCCTTGCTATATTGCCACCAGATCCCGGCCTTAACTCCACATTGTATATTAAAGTTCCATCCGGGATAAGGCCCAGTGGCATTGTATTTCCTTCTATTGGAGATACGTCATCACCGGAATTTATCTTCTGCCCCACAAACATTCCAGAGTGGGCAATAAATAGTTCCTCTTTCTGGTCATTCATTCTCACTACAGCTACAGGTGCATAATGTCCTGGATCCCTGACCAGTTTCACAACCTTGCCTTCCCACTTCTTAGTTTCTGGATATTTTATATTTCCATAATGTCTATGACTGGGACTTCTATAGACAATACCTCCGCGACCCCTTCTTTGTACTAAAATTCTCTTTCCCATAACATCACCTCAGAATATCCCCAATTTAGTTGCTAGCTCCTCAGCTGAGAAGCTCTTGGCTATTTTTACAATAGCTTTTTTTCCTTCCTTATCTCTCATAATGTTCACATCTTCTACTTTCATTCCTGATATATTTTCAACTGCTTTTTTAATCTGGTTTCTTGTAGCCCTCTCATTAACTATAAACCAGATTTTATTTTCCCTTTCAATCTGCAGCATAGATTTTTCTGTAACAAATGGTTTTAAAAGAATGTCATAAGGATTGTTCATTGATCCCACCCCTTTATTATTTCAAGAGCAGGTTCTGAAACAACCACCAGTCTCCCTGGATGACCTCCAGGGGCTAACAGGTATGCATTAAGGTCTTCTGGACTCGAGACGTCTACACCTGGTAGATTTTTAACTGCTTTTTCTATTTTCTCCTTGTTTCTGACCACTATCAATATGCTTTTGGGTGTTATATATTTCCTCCCTCTGCTCTTACCTCTTCCCGCTCTGATCTTTGTACCTTCCTTTGCCCTCTCTATGTCTTCATATATACCTATTTTCTGGAAAAGTTTTACTATTTCTGCAGTTTCAGTAATTTTTTCGAATTTATCTTCAATGATAACAGGTAATGATTCCACGTTGAATATATGGCCTCTCTTTTTCACATAATCAATATTTGCTGTTGAAGCCAGTGCAGAATATTTAGCCATTCTCCTCTGCTTTTCATTCATCTTCAGATGCCAGTCCCTTTCCACAACTGGATGATGGGCAGATCTTCCACCCCTTGCATTCGAGAGTAGAACCCCCCTTGTGGTTCCTGAAACCCTAGGATATCTGGATATACCGTGATTAGGTCCTAGGTTATGCCCAACCCTCCTATTTCCTGCAAAATAATAGGATCCATACGGCACCCTTGAATTGGACATATAAGTGTTGAAAAACTGCACTATGAGATCCTCTCGAATAGGATGACTAAATATTTTGGGTAATTCTACTTCCTTTGCCTTTTCACCATTCAATGAAAAAATTATTGCCATTTTTATACCCCCTGTTTACTTTCAGTAGATACATAAGTCAATTTAATCGCATCAACATCCTTAGACGTCTGCCTTATCGGATCCCTGAACTTTATAATCCTCTTGACAGGCCCTGGAATTGACCCATGAATTAGAATATAGTTATTCACAACCTCTCCGTAATTTACAAATCCACCATTAGGCGTTATTGATTTTTCAGTTGGGTTCCCGTAGAATAGTATTCTTTTATTGAATTCTGTTCTCTGATGAAATCCTGTCTGCCCCGCCTGGGGAACAGTATTTCTAACCCAGTCTGGATGCCAGGGTCCTAATGTACCAATCATCCTTCTATGTTTTCTGTTCTTGTATGGAAGTAATTTTACGCCCCATCTTTTAATATGACCTTGGAATCCTTTACCTTTTGTAACCGCAATTACATCAACAAATTTTCCAGGCTTTGAAAATTCGTCAAATGTGACTTCTTTGCCCAATAGGCTGTTTGCGTATTCTATTCTTTCCTTCAAGGTTCCTCCTCCAACTCTTATTTCCGTTAAATCGGGAACCTTCTTTGATATTGCCTTGAGCTTCTTATTTTGAATAAGGACAAGCACATTCACATTGCTTACCTCATTAAAATTGATTTCCTTTGCCTTGTATTCTTTAGAAACAGGCATTACCCCTTTTAATTCATTCAGAGAATTTTTATCTAAAATCTCTCCTAATGAATACTCTCCATACGGATTCAAACCATAATATCTTACTCCAACTACCTTCATAGGCGGTACCTCAACCACAGTTACGGATGATGATACCTCGGATCCGGCAGTAGTACTATTCTTTCTGTAGTCCACAAACAGAGCATGTGTTGTACCTGCCTTAAATCCTACGAATCCTTGTAGTTTAGGTTTTCCATCTATCTCTGGCCAAGACCTAATATGAGGTATGATAGATCTTGCCCTTTTCCTGGGATAGTATCCCATAGACCCATGTCTTGAATGATTTGGCGTTGCCATATTTATTCACCGATGCATTGCCGTTGCGTCTTGATAACTCCACAATTCTGGAGTATCATAGGCATTTTGCCTGAGACGTGAAGCTAATGCTTCTCCAAAAACACGTAATCATATTTAAAGAGATCGCCTCAAATTATGAATTAATACACTAAAAAAAATCCTTTTTAAGAATTTTAATTATACTACCAATTATTGCCGCAGACGGAAAGAGTAATTTAAAAATAATAAAATATAATAAATAATTTAGTCACGATATATTAATCTTTGATACCCCTCAATGGATTCATAGTAATTTCTTATTGAAAAATTCAAATAATCCCGGTAATTAATCATTTCTTTAAACTCAAGGTTATTCACATCTCTCATATATGCTTCAAGAATACCTTCCCTATCTTTAAGCCCTATGAGGTGCTCTCTTATCAGGTATTTTATTTCCATTTGAATGAGCTCTCTCCTATTCATATTATTTTCACCGTCATTCGCACTTCGAGTACCCGCATGTTTTACATGTTAAACAGCCATTTTCTGAAACCATTGTATCGTTCCCGCATTTTGGACAGGTCAGGAATGATGATTTCTTTGTTTCTGGCTCAGCCTTCAGCTTGCTGACTATGAATCCTTCCGTGAGTGTTGATTGGGGCTGTTCTCCCTTCATTGATATTTCGATAGCCTTTGCCACTCCGTCAGGTACTGAAGTGATTTTCATTCCACTCACGAATGTAACGCTCTTTCCCTTGATTCCTGATAGGGCCTTTATTACTTTTGAAATGTCTCCGCCCTGCTGAAGATAAAGCGATATCAACCTTCCTATTGCCTCAGAATACGCCTTTTCTTCTGTCCCAGATTTTCCCACGTTTACGAATACTTCCATCGGCTTTCCTTCTTCATCAAAGTTCACTGTTGTGTAAAGTTTTCCACTTTCAATCAATGGAAATACAATCGTCCTTCCTGTCAGGATCATCGGCCTTTCAAAATTCTGATCGACTTTTTTACTCAGCTCCTTTTCAGTGATCAAAATACCCTCTCTTGAACCTTCCCTATAAACTGTTATCCCCTTGCACCCTGCTTTCCACGCCTCTATGTATATTTTCCCGACTTCATCAGTTGTAGCGTCAGAAGGCAGATTTACTGTTGATGATATTGAATGATCAATGTATTTCTGTATTGTGGCCTGCATCTTGACCCTGAACATTGGATCAATGTCATGTGCCTCAATAAAATAGTCTGGAAGATCCTTTTCATCCGTCACGCTGTAGGCACTCATATATTCCTTCACAAGAGGATGGAATACCTTGAATGTGTCCTTTGAGAGGCTCTCACTTCTCCTCGTGTAGGAAAATGCGAATACGGGCTCTATACCGCTTGAGCTCCCTGCAAGGGCTGAGCCGCTTCCAACTGGAGGTACTGTCAGGAGTGCCACGTTCCTGAGACCGTTTGTTCTTATTTTCTCAAGAACTGCAGGATCCAGCCTCTTGATAAAGGGTGATTTCAGGTGCTTTTCAAGATCAAATGCGGGGAAAGTTCCCTTCTCTTTGGCTATGTTTGTGCTCTCGTCATATACTATGTTCATTATTCTCTTGAAGAGTGCGTCCACGAATTTTATGGCCTCATCAGAGTCATATTTTATTTTCATCTTTATGAGCATGTCAGCAAGTCCGGTGAAACCTACACCTATTCTCCTTCCCTTTTTCGCTTCCTCTGTCTGCTGTTTCAAGGGATGCTTGTAAAGGTTGTAGTCTGTCACATCATCAAGGAATCTCACGGAATACCGCATAGCCTTCTCAAGGCTGTCCCAGTCAACCTCAGGACTCTCAAATGCATTCTTCACGAACTGTGAAAGGTTCACATTCCCTAAGTTGCAGGCACCGTATGGCTCCAGCGGTATTTCAGAACATGGATTCGTGGTCAGAATTTCCATTCCATTGTATTCAGATGTGCTTTCCTTTTTCATTGTGTCCCAGAATATCAGGCCTGGCTCAGCCCAGTTCCTGGCAGATTCTATCAGCTCGTTCCAGAGATGCCTGGCCTTTATCTTCCTTTCAATTCTCTTGACCTTCTCGCTTTCATAATGAAGTGTGAAATCATCGTCTTCCTCCACTGCCCTCAGGAACTCGTCTGTTATTCTCACAGATATATTTGCATACCTCACGCTCTTGAGATTCCTCTTCACCTTTATGAAATCGAATATATCAGGATGGTCAACCTTCATCGTGATCATAAGCGCCCCCCTCCTGCCGGCCTGGCCTATTGTACCGGTTGTTTCGGACATTATGTTCATAAATGATACTGCGCCTGTCGACCTCAGGGCAGCATTATTTACTGGGGAACCCTTCGGCCTCAGAATGCTTATATCAGTTCCTACCCCTCCTCCAAGAGAGTAAGTTCTTGCTGCCTCCTTTGTCCAGTCAAATATAGCCTCAAGAGAGTCATCGTGTATAGGTATCACATAACAGTTGTTCAGTGTAGCTCTCCTTCCATACTTTTCCTGCCCGGCTCCAAACAGTATTCTTCCCCCGGGTATCATCTTGAAATCAGATAAGAGCCAGTAAAATTTCTCCTCCCACTCTTTCCTCTTATCACCATCTTCCACAGAGGCTATTTCTGTTGCCACCCTTCTCCACATTTCCTGCGGTGTTTTTTCAACCAGTCTTCCCTCTCTGTCCTTCATGGCATACTTGTCCACAAAAACTCTGGCCCTCAATTCATCATTATTGAAATGCAATAGCGTTTCATCCGGAATCCTAATAAATCCCGAATCCTCTCCTTCTTCTTCATTAGACATTTTTTCACCGTAAGTATTAGCTATTCTTAGTACGATAAAAAAACTTCTGTTATCAATGGTAACTCATTCTGCATTAAAGAATCAATTTATATTATAAGATATATGATCAATCCTTTAAAAATAAATGATCAATCCTATTAAGGGACAAAAAATTTAGATATTCTTTGAATATTATGGAAACATTTCGCAAAAAGTCTCTTAATAAATATGATAAAATATAAATATGAATTTTTATTTATAGGAATATGACACAGGGATTTACATCAGAGGATGATAAATTGTCTGCTCTTCTAATGCAGATGGGAGTTCCCAGAAATGTTGCCAAAGCCTTGGTTTATATGAAAGGAAAGCCAGAAACAACCTCTGTGGAAATTGAGAAAAATGCTAATTTAAGGCAACCAGAGGTTTCAATTGCAATGAGGATACTCAAGGAGCATGGATGGATTGTAAAGAGAGATATCAAAAAGGAAGGAAAAGGTAGACCCGTTCACGGTTATAGATTATCAAAACCATTTGGGGAAATAATAAAGGAGCTTGAAGAGGAACAAAAGAAGAAAATCGAAGATATGCAAAATGTATTAGGTCAGATTCAGAATTTAATCTAATTTTTTAATATTTTTACCTCTTCACCATCAGAAATTATAATAGTCTTTTTAAAATTTAAAAATAAACCTGTTTCCACCACTCCATTGAGGCTCTTTATCTCTCTATTGGCAACAGACATATCTATTTCGTTTGAAGGTATACAGTCAACAATGAAATTTCCATTGTCAGTTATAAAATTCTCCCTCAACCTGCAGATGAATTTCAAATTCTCAATACTTTCTATGGTCTTCTTTTTTCCAAATGGGAGGATTTCTATTGGTATTCCCATATGATCTGGTATTTTTTGCACCATTTTTTCATCTGATACTATTATCACATAGTCCCTTGAGCTTAGCGCCACTTTTTTTTCTCTCGTAAGTGCACCGCCACCTCCTTTTAGAAGGTTCCCAGAAGGATCTATCTCATCAGCACCATCTATGGTCACATCTATTTTATCGACTGAATCTATGTCAACTATTTTGATACCTAGATTCGTGGCAAGATTTTCAGTATTTATAGATGTGGCAACTCCCATTACGGATTTACATAAGTCACTCTTGGAGAGTAATTTGATGAATTCGTTTGCAGTAGTACCCGTGCCAAGGCCTATAACATTACCGGGAGAGACAAAGTTTAATGCCTCTTTTGCTGCCATCAGCTTTTTATCCATATTTTATCACCGTAAATAATGGGTCTCTTGATAATATTATTGGCATACCGTGATTAGTATCTATTGAAATGCTGAAATCCGTAACATTCAAAATCTCATAGTATATTTTGGATAATTTTAGCCGCCTAAGGTAATTAGTTACAAATATGTTAGCTCTCCATTTCAGCAAACTTCTGAATTTAAAAAATTCCTCATTTATTGTTAGGTATACTTCCTTGCCTTTTCTATTTTCATTTATAAATCCTACATTTTCTAATAATTTTATTTTTTTACTAGCAGTGACCTTGTTTAATTCTAAATCATCTAATTTGATTTCCTTCCTTTCCATCAGATTTGACATTATTACGTACGAAGCTGAAAAATTCAGAGCTTCGAAATATTTAAGTTCATTTTCCTGAAGGATACCTTTCAGCCAGTATTTGTTTCTATCGTTATTTAGTGAGACTAGATTTGCATCACTCAATTTCCTGACATGCCACTCAACCGTTTTTGGATCTATATCAAGAGCTTTTGCAATATATGCAGATGTTCTGGCTGGCACGAAACTTATATTGCTGAATATTTTGCATACTAGATCATTCGATATTACGATTTCGTCCTTGGCTCCATAATTATGATAAATTTCAATAAGAGGGTGCATATTTCTCGTAACTCCGTCTAAGCGCGCCATCATCTACGTGGGTGTATATCTGGGTTGTACTTATACTTGCATGTCCTAACAAAACTTGAATTATTCTTATATCTGCTCCGTTCCTGAGCAGAGATGTGGCAAATGTATGCCTGAGAACGTGTGGTGTTACCTTCTTGTTTATACCTGCCCTTTTGGCAAGGTTCCTGATTATTCTTTCCACGGTTACGGGAGATATCTTTCTGCTCTTTGCAGTCGGGAACAAAAATTCAGACTTTCCTCTCCTTTCCTTTATTTCCATAATATATATTTTTAAATCAGGCACTATTTTATCACTGAAGATTACGAGTCTGTCTTTGTCACCTTTTCCTCCCCTTATTTTCAGTGATTTGTTTTCTAGATCAATATCATTGACCCTGATGGAACATAGTTCGGATACCCTCACACCAGTATATGCAAGCAACTCTACAATCAGTTTTTCCTTACTATTTCTGCAGCTGTCCAGTATTTTCGAAACTTCAGTTTCAACTAAATAATTGGGAACTTTCTGTGGCCTCTTGGGTGGATTTAGGGAGCCAAGATCTTTTATTTCAAGAAAATCCAAAAAGGCCTGCAGTGCTCTTACGTACAGGTAAATAGATGTTTTGGAATAACCCAATTCAAGTGATAAATATTCCTTAAAATCCTCAATACTTTCTCTCGTAATTTTCCTTCGATCAAATTTTATGAATTCAAGGTATTTTTGAGCAATATAACCATACATTTTTACCGTATTCTTGCTCTTCCCATTTGCATATAATCTGTTCCTAAAAGACTGTGCAACATCACTTTCTATTTTTTCATCTAGGGAAGTTCTCATATTGACATGAATATAAATATGACAAATATAAGACTTTTGTCATATGATCTCGACCACCGAAAAATAATTTTATCATTTCGGCTTAAAGAAAAGTGATGATTTTAAAGGAAGAAGAGATTAACAAATTAAAAGAAGTTGAGAAATTTTCCAAGGAAAAGGTAAGGCCTATGGCATCTGAGATAGATAGGCTTGGGGAGTTTCCCAATAATCTAGTAAATGATATGATATCTATGGGACTTTTCTCAATGTATATTCCCAGTAAATACGGAGGAATGGGATATTCGTTGAGTTCTTTAATGGAGACAATAAGGATTATCTCCAGAGAATGCGCTTCAACATCCCTTATACTTGATGTTACAGTTTCCCTATTCGCAGAGCCAATAATTCAATTCGGTAGCGAATTTCTAAAAGAGAAGTATCTGGGAAAAGTAGCAAGAGGTGAGATAGGAGCTCTGGCAATCACTGAACCTGGGACAGGATCAGATGCCGCTGCTATAAAAACAACAGCAAAGAAGGAAAATGGAAGATACAGGATCAACGGAACCAAAACGTTCATAACCAATGGAAAGGAAGCAAGATTTTACCTTGTTTCAGCCATGACCGACCCAATAAAAAAACACAAGGGAATGACCATGTTTGTGGTGGATAGGGATAACCCAGGACTCAGCATAGGAAATGAATTCAGGAAAATGGGTGTCAGAGGGTCAAGTACAACAGAGGTTATTTTAGATAATGTGGAAGTTGGTGAGGAATATGTCATGGGAAGGGAAGGAGATGGATTCAAGATAGAGATGGAGACATTGAACGTCGGAAGGATAGGAATAGCAAGCCAGGCTGTAGGAATATCGGAGGGAGCATTCAATGATATGCGAAATTATGCTATGCAGAATCAAGAAAATATCAGGGAATGGTTCCTTTTCAGGATGGCGGATATTGCAAGCGATCTTCAGTCTTCCATAAAAAACCTAGAAGAAGCTATAGCATACAGTGAAAGCGGTAAAAATTCTCCACTCCTAAGTTCAATATCTAAACTCACAGCAGGAGATTCAGCTGTAAGTATAACATCTAGGGTGCTATCTTTACTTGGTGTTAATGCACTTTCTGAAGAATATCCGGTAGAGAGAAGATTCAGAGAGGCAAAGATAACTCAGATCTATGAGGGAACAAATGAAATTCAGAGACTAATAATAGGAAAGGAATTATTGAAGGGTAGGGATTTCAAAGACTGAAGGGACTTAGCGAGTATTTTTCTATATCCTTTAAAATAGCAGAAGGACTGTTAGGATCATGTTCAAATACTATTATCCATTTTTCTTCAAATGCTCTTTCCAGAAGCTCCTTTTTCCTTGAGAATGTCTCCATAGGATAGAGGTCATAAGCCATAATATATGCAGGTTTAATGTGAGCTGACGTTGGGATGAGATCTCCAAAGTAAACTATAGAATTATTCCCATCTCTTGATATCACAATCTGATGCCCCTTTGTGTGACCGCCTGTTTTAACCAGTTCCACTCCCGGGATAATTTCCTCATCTCCATTTATCGCAATAATTTGGCTGTCCAAACCCTTGAAATTCAGATAATTATAATTGGGTTTTGTCTTCTCATTTGGATTTCTTATCTCGTCCAGCGTGTCATCCTGAAGAATATATTTTGCATTTGGAAATGTGGCTTTGATTTCACCCTTATCATTAATTGTAGCCCAGCCGGTATGATCCAAATGACCGTGTGTGAATATTACGTCAGTTACATCATCTCTGCTTATTCCCAATCCTTCAAGATTTTCGATAAGATTTTTCTGTCTCTTTATATCATAAATTGATAGCAACTTGCTGTCAAATTTGTCACCCATCCCGAGATCAACCAGTGCTATCCTCTTCTTTGTCTTGATAACAAGTGTATTAGTTCCGAGCGTGATCCTGTTCTGATCATCAGGTGGGAAGTACTTTTGCCATACGGGTTTTGGTACAACACCAAACATGGCCCCTCCATCAAGTTTGAAAGTTCCATCATTTACAATTAAATATTCACTTTCACCAACTTTCATGATTTCTGTAATTTTACATTATATTTATTATTTCTTTAAGATTTCATATAATTTATCTTCCTTTGATACTAATCTTTGATTATCTAGCCATAATCCTTCTTTAACAACCTCTATTTCAGCAACTTTTCCTTCCATATAATTTTTAAAATTTTCTTTTTCTTTCCTCGGGACTGATATTATGGCTGAACCAGAAGAACTTACCGATAGGATATCATTCTTAAGATATAACAATTCTTGAGGAGTAATATCCTTCATCTCATTTTCAGATATTCTCAAGCCGCGACCTAAATAATTCGACAGTTCTTCCATTGATCTTATAAGACCACCCTCGGCAATATCGTGAATATATTCCACTTTCACTTCTATGTTTTTTATCTCATTCAATATATTGGATATTGATAGATCTTTTTCTTGAACAACGGACTTCTTTTTATCTATTTTATCCTTGAAGAACATATATTCTAGCCCAAGTTTTCCCATCACAAAAAAGGATGATTCATCATTTAACCTGTGAATACCATAGATGGGTTTACCGGATGCGATAAGAGCTATACTCCCTGCAATCCCATATTTTATATTTCCATAATTGCCGGTATGTGCAGAAGCCAGTTTAACTCGGTTGGATCTTAAAATTTCATACATTTTTTCGATGAAATCAATGTAATCATCATTTGCGCCATCGGGTGATTCAAAGTCAATCATTGCATATTCTGGGCCTATTCCAGATGTTAGAAAATCATTCTGAATGAAAATATAAGAGAGTGTAGCATTTTCTTTGGGAGTTAGGAACTCATAATACATCATTGGTTCTATTTTGACAATTATGTTTATTGGTAAGTTTATTGTGGAGAAATCAGAGCCTATAACATTATCTCTAACCATTACATCCCTGTTTTTTTCAATCAAGTTCATCAATTTTTCTAGCTCTATCTTACCCATTTCACAATACCAAGTGCATCATTGTCAGCTACTCCTCGCTAAAGCTTCGGAGCTTGTTGCTGGTCTCTCCTCCACCCATGAGTGGAGTTTCATTGAACCGCAACGATTGGCTGGCTGACAGCAGCCTGAAGTACTCAGATGTACCGAGCACCTCGATGTTCCGTGAGGCATTCAAGTCCGCATTGAGCTCGAATCCACAGTTCATGCATTTGAACACTGAGCCATGCCTGTTATTTTTATCTGTATAACCACATCTTGAGCACTTCTGTGATGTATGTTTGGGATTTACATATACCACAATCTTACCCGCATCCTCTGCCTTGTATTCTATGAACTTTTGCAGCTCAGCTGGTGACCACGATCCAAGCATATTCCTGAATTTTTTGCCATTCCCATTTTGTTTCATCCATGCAGGATTCAACGCCTCTAATGCATATGCATCATAGGGAAGTGAAACTATATTCTTTGATATCACATGATTCACATCACGCACGAACCGTCTCTCTCTTCCGCTTATTTTCTTCAGTTTCCTGTGAGCGGAACGAGTGCCTGAGTGCTGCAGCTTTCTCTTCAAGAAATGATATCTTCCCTTCACTTCCCTCAGATGTTTGCTATTGAAAAATATATTGTTTGACAGTACTGCTATATTCTTTATACCTCTGTCCATTCCCAATAATTTCACTTCTTCTTTATTCATCACCCCTTTATCTGGGATATTCACCTGAACCATTATGAATATCCTCCTTGACCTTTCATACACAACAAGCTGGGCATTTGTGTATTCACCTCTGTACTTGTCGATCAAAGGCGAATGTGCAACAGGAAAGACTAATCTTCCATGAACTGTTGTGAGGGATAAGGTATGTGAATCTGGATAGAATTTGAATGTCCTGTTATCATATCTTATTGTAAGTGATTTCTTCTTTATTTTCTTCTCAAGTTCTGTTGCTTTTAATGCTTCAGATGCCGTATCCCTTGCTGTCTGAACAAGTGCAGATGGAAGCGTGGGTATTCTTTCCCTTACCATTCTGTATGTTCCTTTATTGAGTTTGTTTTTATTGAATGTCCTATTATCAAAACCATAATCCAGAACTATCTGTGTAGCTTCCCTGAACTGCTTCGATGTTTCAATGAGTGATATGTCATACGGAAGCTTCAGCTTAATAGTCCTGAACATTATTTAATAGGATAGAAAACATATCAATAAATCTTTTCTTTGGGGGAAGCCCGTGTATCTCCTCCCTGAAGGTCTGAGTTTTACTGCTTCCCCCAAACTCCTAACTTTTCTATAAATAAAAATTTATCAGAAACAAGCATGCAGTATTGTGATAATTGATACCGGGAGTTTTTCATCTGAAGATATTATAATATCATCAACTCCTGTCAAGATATTCGATAATTCAAAATTCTTAAAATGGATAGATGCTGGATTTAATGCGGACATGGGTTACTTAACAAAACATGAAAATGTGATGAAGAGAGAGGACCCTTCATTAATAATGAAAAATTCTAAATCCTTAATAACATTTCTTGTGAATTATAAAAGAAGATTTCATTATGATCAAAGATACGGCAGATTTTCTAAATACGCACTCGGAATTGATTATCACATATTCGTAAATAGAATTATAAGAAATTATGTTGATAATAATGATCTATTTATAAATTCTTTCCTAACCTACACGGATACAGGACCTATAGATGAAAGATTGATATCTTCGGTATCAGGGAATGGATGGATAGGTAGAAACTCCATGCTCATTAATAGCAAAATTGGATCATTCACTTATATAGGCGAAGCAATTACTGATTTGAAAATCAATAACTTCAATATTCCCTCTCCTGACCTATGCGGAAGCTGCAATCGATGCATATTAAGTTGCCCCACATCAGCCATAAATTATGATAGATCAATCGATTCGAGAAAATGTATTTCATACAATACCATTGAAAACAGGGGTATTATTGACCCTTCTGTTGCAATGAAAATGTCAGATATGATATTCGGCTGTGATATATGCAATGATGTTTGCCCCTGGAATAATAATACCAGATACTCCAAAATTCCTGAAGTTGTAAATTATAATTTTGGAAACAAGGCAAAGATAGAAGAGCTTGCTTTCATAGATAAGGACTATTTTGCAAAAATTTACAAGAATAGCAGCATTAAAAGAGCAGGGTATCAAGGAATTGCAAGAAATGCAATTATAGCTATATACAATAATGACAAGAGCGACCCTATTTTGAAAGAGATTGAAAAAAATTTTGACGATCTAAGAACAAAACAAATAAAAATATTAAAAAATCAGGAATAGCCTATCATGAATATGTCGGGATATGAATTATCGTTATATATTGTTCCAGAAGAGTAGTAATAGTCCTGAATTGCATTGACATCAACAGATGGAGAGGATGTATAACCCCAGCTGACGTTGCCTGAGACTTGATAGACATTAAGATAATAATCCGCGTTACCTGAGAGGCTCGTAACTGGAATCGATATATTATACCATAACTGTCCTGGGGTTACATTAACGGTAACATTTGACAGAACATTGGAAGACCATAAAGAAGTCCCTATACTGAATGTTATTTGCCCTGACCCACTCAAATACAGCACTACAAAATTAATTGAGGCCGAGGAGTTATTTCCAATTGTGAATTCTTCTGCTTCCGGTAAAGTATATGTAGAGATGTTGGCAGAAGTTGCGTTTACTTCAGAGAATATGGCTGAATTTTGAACCTGGTTCTGTGAGAATACAATTGTTTCACCTACAGCCGAGCCGTTGACTGTCAAAGAGCCTGATGAGGGGGAGGCACTATATCCTGTAATTGGTCCAACAGAAAATGAATAAGTTCCATTTGGTTCTTGGAATGAAATACTTGATGTAGAAGAGGATTTGCTTGCTCCATTTAATGAAACTGACCAGCTGGTTCCAGTCAGAAGACCTGATTCTGTGAACGTAACGCTGTAATTACTATTACTAATAATTGCTCCAGACTGAGCATTCACAAAGTTGTATGCGTTAATAGTTCCCCAACCTACTACAAGGTTGTAGCCATTTGCAGAGGAAAATTCCCCATTACTACCGTTGTATATGAAATAGAAAGGTGGTGCTGATGTATAACTTCCATTTACCTGCGCTTGCCCTAGTTTATATATTAGGGGATCGATAAACCCTTCCTCTGATCCCATATAATTATCAATTGTGGCTATCATCCCGGCCATCAGAGGAGAAGCAACTGACGTACCCCATAATGTTTGGAATCCTGATCCGCTGGATGTTGTTATGTATATTGACATATTCGCTCCGTCTGCTGCAACATCTGGCACTCCCCTTCCCGATGAGACTCCTGTTACACTGGAATTAGAGGTTATTGCACTGTTGGCCATTGAACTTGACAATTGCCATGAAGGTTCAGGAAATACTGAGCTAACTCCTCCCTGAGAACCATCACCAGATTGTGGAGAATTATACCACACCGCCTGTGATAATACGCCAGTTGTTCCAGTGCCGTTTTCAGTTGGGTTCCCTGAAAGAGTCATTTCAGCCCCTCCCACTGCCAGAGTCCCGAAATTATTGTACGCCATTGTGGCAGGGAAACTTGGAGCGGCTGAATTTGTGTTTCCATCATCACCGGATGATGCAAGTACTGTGATCCCTCTAGCCGCAGCTTGTTCCTCGTACTGCATCCACGTACTATCATTAGAATCCTGTCCCCCCCATGAATTGCTGATTGCAACCACATTCTTCAATGGAGAGAATGAAGATCCATTATTAAGTGCAGCCGCAAAAGCCTCGTCAAGATAATTCTCCGTAGCAGATGGACCATATACCTCAACAATATTGGCCCCCGGGGCTGTACTACCTGCCATCTCTAAATCAAGTGTGCTCTCAAAATTTGCCTGAGAAGGGTCATTTGCTGCAGATGGCCCGGGATTTGGGGCACCACCTACAGGGTATCCATAAATATTAGGTTTGGGCTCCCCCGCAGGAAGTGTATTATTGAAATAATTGGATACATCAGATGGCACAAATGGGGCATATAAGTTACCAGAAGAGTCATTACCTGCCCATAGTATGGTGACAATCGTAGAATTTATTGGATATCCCTTTGAATAAAGCTGCTTCAGCTGATAGGCAACTTGTAGATCAGAGCCGTAGAGTAACTGTGAACCATTTGAGTTTATGAACATTGGAGCTATTTTTGCCCTGAACTCATTGTTCAGACCAACAACATTAGAGATAATATTCATATAAGGGCCGAAATAATGCACCTGTGAAACAGGAGCAATGTAACTATTTTGAGCATTTATCAACCCGAATTTAGTATTGAATATTTCTGAAAATTGATAATAGGAGCCCGTGATACTTATTGAAACTCTATCATTGTATGTCAGGACGTTGAATCCATTTTGTATGAAATAATTTACAATAGAATAATATTCTGTTGGACTTGCTGAGAACAAGTTAATAAATTCACTCTGTGACATATATTTGTGATATAATGGAGAAGATGGGTTCTGCAAATCATCAAGATATTTATTGAGTAACTCCTGATTTCTGTATTTTAATGTTATCATTATTGTCACTTTTTCTTTTTCATTTATATTTGAATAATGCAGCATACCTGATATTTGCCCACTTACATTTGCCGGCAGGACATTATTTTGATCTATATTCATTGCACTGGTCGATGACATGGCTGTAAAAAGAAAGACCATTGTCACAATTAAACTCATTAGAATAACCACATTTTTCATATTACCGCTATATGTATATTTTAGCCATTATTTATATTTTGTCCTTTAAAATTGATTTTTTTTTCGTTTATCTTATCATTTGTTTGGATTTATTCCTTTTCACATTGGAATAAATTTAATGACATTTCCATTGATCCTATTATTGTTGAATATTCTTGCAATCTGCATTTTTGCATTCCTGCAAATATTTAATAAAAAATTTTACATGATGAATTATGTTAAGCATAAAAGTGACAGTAACCAACATAGCATCAATTTATGATCAGGAATCTAGAACCAGGGGAAGAGAAATAATTCTGGATGAGTATAAAGAAGAAAAAATGAATAATACAATTCCAATGGGCATATCCCCAGATTTTATTAATGATCTGATGAAGAATATTTCTCAAACTTTTGGATTTTCTGCTAAACCATCACAGAAAATAATCCTAAAGCTTTCAGATGAAGAATATGAATCTCTAGGTATAAAATTTGAAGTTAATGATGTTTATATTGTCACATTCAACGAGGGGAAGATTGAATTCAGCAGAGAACATTTTTAGTTAGCTGGTAAATTCATATGGAATCCAAGTTACTTGCTGTAATTGATGCGGGTACAACTGGAACCAGATGTACTATTTACGATAATAATCTAAATACAATAGGATACCATTACGTAAGAAATAGAAATTTTTATCCTTTTCCGGGATGGGTTGAGCAGGATCCCGAATCAATATACAAAAATGCCATTATTGTTTTTAATAAAGCCGTAAAAAATGCTAAAATTGATAAGGACAATATAAGAGAGATAGGAATAACGAATCAGAGGGAGACCATAATTGGATGGGATAGAAATACAGGAATCCCTATATACAATGCTATAGTCTGGCAGGATAATAGGACTGCTGATTTATCAAAAACGATGATGGCAAGTGGGATGGGAGATTCCATAAGAGATAAAACCGGATTACTTATTAATCCATATTTTTCTGCCTTGAAGATAAAATGGATCATTGAAAATAAAGGATTGAGAAAGCGTGAATTGAACAATATTATATTTGGTACTGTAGATAGTTGGCTTATATGGAAATTTTCAAATGGGAAAAGCTTTATTTCAGATTATTCAAATTCATCGAGAACTATGTTAATGAATCTTAAAACTCTAGATTGGGATGATGAACTTCTTTCATATTTTCAGCTTGAAGAAAATAATCTTCCATTGATTTCCCCATCTTTCGGTCATCTTAACACATTCGCAGAAAGATTGGGGAACATTCAGATCACGTCTGTACTGGGGGATCAACAATCAGCCATGATTGGTGAAGGATGTCTGGATTATGGCAATACTAAAATGACTTTGGGGACTGGTTCTTTCATTTTGCAAAACATAGGAAGTAATAATAATATAAGAAAAGATGGCATTCTGACTACTGTTGCATATGGGACTTCACGTAGTAAAGTAAATTTTGCACTCGAGGGTTCAACTCAGATTTCAGGTGGAATAATAGATTGGTTGATAAAAAATAGAATTGTGAGGAGTATTGAAGAGGCAAATAGAATATTAAAAGAAGAGAAGGATAAAAAGTGGAATGAGGACATTTACTTTGTACCGTCATTCAGCGGATTATACTCTCCATATTGGGATTCCACATCCAGGGGTTTAATAGTTGGAATTTCAAATAATACAAATAAAAGATCTATTGTTATGGCAGCATATGAAGCTGTAATTTTTCAGATTATGGACATCTTGGATTCAATGAATAACACAGATCGATTTTTGAGAATAAATGGCGGATTATCACAAAATCGTGCTCTCATGCAATTATTATCAAATTATTTAGAAAGGGAAATTTCTGTAAGCATTAACCCAGAGATAACAAGTTATGGTACCGCAATTGCGATGATCTCAGGAATGAGTCCCCCAAATACTGACCTCTATAATAACTATAGCTTAAAGAGGAATATTTTTAGGCCTGAAGAATCGGATGTTGAACTCAGATACAAAAGATGGAAAGAGGCTGTACAAAGATCCATGGGTTGGATTAATAGGAATCAAAAATTATGAGATTGCTAATTGTCTGAAATCGTAAGCAAAACTATTAATACTTGACTTCTCCTTCAATTTTAATGAATGATGACAACAATTCCTCGGACCTTTATGATTATCTGAGCATTTCTGAGGTATCGAAAATAATAGAAAGAGATAGAATGGAAATAGAACTCGAAAGAAAGTTGGATGAGATTGAGAGAGAGAAGAAGAATAGAACAAAGGAAATACGGCAAGAAATAGCATCAATCTCAAGGAAATATTATCAGATTGCAAACGAATTAGTTGAAAATGGAAATTATTACGAAGCTGTAGATTTATATTCAAAATCCATTCAAATCTCAAAAAGGTATCTTAGAAGAAAAGCCCAGGATTCAATTTTCAACAGGGCCATCACAATTGCACTTATGGGATTCCCGGTTCTTGCTCTCCAAGACCTGAGATCAATAGCCAAATGTAAACCCGTAAAGGCCGATGTATTTTACGTGATGGGACAAATATATGAAAGTCTTGACAAGAAATGGCTTGCCAGGAAAATGTATGAAAAATCGCTGAGGATTGATCCTACTTACTGGCGTGCAAAGAACAGTCTTGAAAGGCGAGATTCAAAAATATAAGCTTCCCACACTAGATAATTTTTATCTAATAAAAAGAAATAATGTAAAAGGTCGATCTATTTGAAAATAGTAAATTACTCCCGGGTTCCGATTAAAAGATATGATCCTAATGAAAGATTGAAGGGCCTGGATTTTCCAACTTTAGTTCCATATACATTAGAAGAGGTGGTAGCTGAGAGTTCAAGATGCCTTGGCTGTGGTTTATGCGTCCAGGGATGCCCTGCAAGAATAGATATTCCTGGTTATCAGATAGCAATGGCGAACGGTAAAATAGATGAAGCCCTTAAAATTAATTTTGAAAAACTTCCATTCGTGGCTGTTTGTGGTAATGTATGCCCTCACCCGTGTGAAGATGTTTGTGTTCTTGATGATAATAAAGGATCTCTTGCTACCAGACACATAAAAAAATACGTAGCAGAGAATGTCGGAAATTACAAGGATGTCCTGAAAGTTAAGAAGAACGACCTTGGCGGACACCCAAATGTTGCAGTTATAGGAGCGGGCCCGGCAGGACTCACTGCTGCATTTTATCTCTCTATAAATGGGATAAATGTTGACGTTTATGAAGGCACAGATAAAGCAGGAGGAATGATGGTTCACGGTATCCCTGCATTCAGACTTTCGAGAGAGCTTATCCAGAAAGAGGTTGATCATATTCTTTCATATGGTGGTAGAATATTCTATAACAAAAGTGTAGGGAAAGATATAAAATTTGAGGATTTAATGGCAAAATATGATTCCATCTTTATTGCAATAGGAAACTGGAATCCCACCCTTACAAGAGTTAAGGGTGAAGATCTCAAAAATGTTTACCATGCAATAGAATTCTTGGGCAGAGTAAATAATGGAGAGAGAATTGATGTTGGAAAAACTGTGGCTATTATTGGAGGGGGTTTCACTGCATTCGATGCTGCGAGAATGTCTTTAAGGCTTGGAGCCGAGAAAGTCCTAGTTCTATACAGGAGATCAAAGGAGGACAGACCTGGTTATCCATCAAGCAATGCAGAGGAAGAACTTGAAGAGGCAGAGGAAGAAAGAGTTGAATTCGTATGGGAAATTAGTCCAATAGAGTATGTAGGGGAAAATGGAAAAGTCAAGGGAATTAGATACTGGAAGAATCAGATGGTTGATAATGGGAAGGGAAGGAGGGAGCCCGTGCCAATAAAGGATAAGGAATATTTTATGGAAGTTGATACTATAATAGAAGCAACTGGCCAGAAGGGTAATTTCTCATTTATTCCACAACAAATAATGGAAAAGATGAAGATGACAAGTGGAGGAGACTTGATAGTAAACCAGTACAATATGACAAGCTATCCTGGTATATTCGCAGGTGGAGATATTACCAATAAGAGAAAGGATATTATTAGTGGGGTAGCGGATGCAGGCAGAGCAGCTATGGGTATACTGTTATATCTGAAGAGCATAGGAAAAATAGAAAGGGTTCCTCAGAGATTGACTAATTTTGAAAAGGGCCCTTACTCCACTACTTATTATGAAATAAAGGATGAGAGGGCCTATACCCTCATTCAGTAATTTTATTTTTTAGATTTTTCATCAAAAATATTGTTTTCAAACCAGTTGATTATTTCCTCGAGTCTCTTGACCCTGTTTTTAGGTTTGCCTCCTCTCGATAATTCATGATTTTCTCCTTTGAAAATTATCATTTTTACATTATTTCCATTGGTTTTCAGAGCGGTGTAAAATTCCATTGCCTGAGATAAGGGGCACCTGTAATCCTCATCGGAGTGCACAATAAGCAGTGGGGTCTTGACATTCCTGTAATATTTTATTGGAGATTTATTCAGGTAATGCTCAAAATTATCAAGAGGATTTCCTCCAATCTGATCCCCGTTGAACCTTGGGCCAATGTCACTTGTAAAATAGAATGAGATCTGGTCACTTATTGATCTGTCAGTTATTGCAGCCCTGAACCTGTCGGTGTGCCCTATTATCCAGTTCACCATAAAACCTCCATAAGATCCACCATCCACCCCTATCTTTTTAGGGTCAATTCTGAATTTAGAGATGGCGTAATCCACTACCTCATTAATATCTTTATAATCTCTTTCTCCATATTTTTCTTTAATCTCAAGTGCAAAGTCATCTCCATAACTGTCACTACCCCTTGGATTGGAGTAGAGAATGTTGAAACCTCTCTGATTCAGCAGATGGAATTCAAAAATAAATCCCTCTCCGTATGATGTCCTTGGACCACCGTGTATTTCGAGAATAGTGGATTTCGACTTACCCTTTATAAACCAGCAATCCAGTTCTTTCCCATCGCTTGCCCTGACTTTAAAATTCTCAGCCTTGTTAAGTTTAAAAGATGAGATTTTCCTGTTAAGGTCTGTAATTTTTTTAATTTTTTTATCTTTGCTTACCCAGATTTCCTGGGGTTCATTTGATGATTGAGATATATAGTATATCTCATTCCCAAGAATATCATATCCATCAATAGAGAAATTTCCATTTATTTCCCTGTATAATTTACCATTAAAATCTAGAGAATAAAGTCCAGCTCTTCCTTCAGATGTTGAAACAAAATATATCTTTTCACCACGGACTTTTATCAATCTATTTTTTCCCATTCTTGAATCTGAATTAACTGAATTAGATATTGAAATATCATATTTTTGTGATAATGGTATAATTTCCTTTTTGGAATAGATGAAAAATTTCGGGCTTTCGAAAATGCTTCTTTCATGCCTGTTCATCAAGAAAATTATTCGACCATCCTTAAGGGAATGTATGTTGCTTATTCCAACCCTCTCAGAAGTCAGGAACTCAAATTTTTTTCTTGCTATACTGAAGAGGGATAATCTTGAGTCGTATACGTCCCATCCTTTGGGCCTCACAATGGCTGCAATATTTTTGCCATCCTGCATTGGTTCAATTTCAATTATTTCATCTTCACCTTTCCATAATTCTTCCTTTTTTCCATTGGTGTATATTTTTATTAAGCTGTATTCTGAATTATGTACAAATCCCTCACCATTGAAATAAATTGGATAATCATCTATAATCCTATAATCTTCATCTTTCTGTTTTCTTTCAAGTATTGCGTAGATACTTTTTGAATCACTGCTCCATTTATACGATTTCAAATTTATATCAGTTCTAAATATTACCCTTTCATTCCCTTTATTTATATCCCTAAAAATTATTGATAATTTTTTGTCTTCCTTAGATGTATATATCATCATTTCTTCATTTGGAGATATAAGTGCATCCTTGTCCTTTTCACCTCTGCTGTATTTTAAAACTTTTTTATCTCTGAGCTCATAAATAGAAGAGGTATAATCATTACTATCCTCATTGGGACTGAATACCTCAAAGAAAATTTTATCTTTTGCGATGTTTATATTTGCTATAAATTTTAAGTCATAAAAATTTTTAAGATTTAATCCAGCCATTGATTAATATGCATAGACAATATTTATGATTTACTATTTCCTCTGAAATATCGGGTTTTCGTTCGATAAAATTAAAAATAACTTTTTACTTTTTTTCAATTTCAATGGACCTTGAAAGATGATTGCATTTTTGAATTAAAATTTTAAGAATAATTTGAATTTTTTTCTTATTTTTCCTTTGTTAAGAAACTTCTTTTAGTTTCCTTTCTAACCTCTGCGGTAAGTCGCCCTAATTCCTCCTTATTTCTGTTCACGAATTTGAAGAATGACTCTACTGATGGATTCACTTTTATTATCTTGTCGGAAATTTCCCAACTCATTCTCCTCAGATCAAAGTGAGCCTGAGGAGTTGATCTCAGCTCGACCAAGTAAATAATCTCTCTTAAATTTGCCGTGATTATTACCGGATATCTGTAACCGAATGGCACAACATATTGGGCTTTAAATGGATTAATTGACACCAAATTTCTGAATAATTTTCTGGCCCTTTCCATTCCTGATCTGTAGATTCTGTTTAAATTTTCATCCATAGCTATTGTTGGAGGTACATCGTATCCATACTCCGTTGTTAGCAATTTTCTTTGAATTGATAACAGTCTGTGTCTTTGAAGCTCTCTGAAAGCGCCGAAATTAAGCATTATTTCAAATGTATAATTTACATGCTCTAGGCTCCTATCTGGTTTTTGTCTCCTGTTGGTTCTCAATTCAGAAATTGAGCTTAAAATATCCCTTCTCTCTTCACTTGATAACTCGTCCATTTTCCTTTTAATTGATGGGAAATGTCCATCTACCCTTTCAAAATAATAAGACGCGAGTATTGAGGAAGATACTTTATCATCGTCGAGATAATTAAGAAGACGGACATTTTCGCCCTCTTCTTTTTCAAATTCAAATTTGCGAGGAATAAATTTTTTAATTTTTTCAAGATAACGGATATTTGAAATCCCGTGCGTCGATTCTACGGAGTCAATTAGTTTTGGAAAAACCTGTCTCAATTCATTATAAAGTTCATTGTACAACCACAAGGCTTCCTCTGAATCTGTCGACTTTAGCCTCTCCAGTAAATGTGCGAACGCCCTCGCATTTCCGCTAATACCTACGTTCGTTAGAGTTGAGGAGGGAAGGAGAAATCTTGCTTCATCAAGTGCTCGGCTCCTTATTGAATTTTCATAAGATTTTAAAAGAATCTTATCTGTTTCGTTGTCTTTTCCAAGTTCAATTTTCTTCCCATCGGGATTTTTAAATTCTGCATTTTCTATAGGATATAATTCTTTTAATTTGATAATAAGTTCATCCTTCATCCTGACATAGTCATCAAATGTTTCATCACAGTATTGAATGTAATCAGAAGTTAAATTCAAGGGCATTCCTATTCTTTCCGGATCTGCATACAGGTATTTTCCATTTATTTTTTCATTATAAGATACGTATCTGGAACTCTTTTCTAGGTATGATAATCCAATCCTTCCTTCCTCAATTATTTTTGATATAATGTTGCTCACGTTCTGAATTCCTACCTGTGCTGTTACTAATTCTGAAATAGATTCGTCTCCATACTCCAGAAAAATTAACTCATAAAACCTTTCACCTTTATTCTCATCCTTTGAGAACTCCTTCTCCCAGAGCTTTCTTAAATCCAGCTCTCCCGCCCTGCTGTATCTGGACATTAGGGCCCCTCTGTCTATCATTTTTGGGAGATTTATGACAAACACATCCCTGTCTTTATTGGAGAAATAATCCATAGCATCATAATTTCAGTTGGAATTTATTCTTTTCCATAAACTATCTTTTTACATCCAATTTTTTCATAAAATCTTTTATCATTTACTTGCTTTACTATTATGCGTTTTAATATTCCACAGGATCAGATAGAACTCCTTAAAGAAAGGGTTCTTACTTCGAGGAAAATAGGGTCAGACGAAAATCTCGTTTTACACGGTGGCGGAAATACAAGTGTAAAAATCAGCATCTTTGATCATACTGGGAAGGAGGTATACGCACTTTTTGTTAAAGGATCTGGATCTGACTTATCATCTATAAATGAGGATGGTTTTACTGCACTGAGAATGAGTGAGCTTCTGGAAGCAAAGAAAATAAAGGATATGAGTGATATTGATATGGTTTCATATCTCAGGAAATGCATGCTTGACCCTGATCAGGCTTCTCCTTCTGTAGAAACATTCTTGCATGCCTTTATACCTTTCAGATACGTTGACCATAGCCATGCGGATTTCATCCTCTCAATTACAAATACTGACCTAGATGATAGAAAGATTTCAGACATTTTTAATGGAAGAGTTTTAATTCTTCCATATACCCCTCCTGGATTCGACCTCGCAAAAGCTTTTGGAAAACTTATAGAGGAATATAATCTGGAAGATTATGATGGAGCTATACTGAGAAACCATGGTCTCATTACCTGGGGGAATACAGCAGAGGAAAGTTATAGAAAACATATTGGATTGACTTCAATCGCAGAAAAATACGTTAGGCAAAAATGGAATGGCATACCAGAAGGAAAAGAATTATCTAATTCAAAGGAAATTATGATTTCATTACTTCCAAAAATAAGAGGTATTTTAAGCAAGAATAAAAAGAAAATATTGAATTGGGATAAAAGCCCCGAGATAATCGGATATTCTATGCTGGATATGGCAAAGGAGATGTCAACGCTTGGCCCTGCTACACCCGATATGTTAATAAGGACTAAAATGGATTATTTATTCGTAGAGGATATAAATGATTTGGAGGGACAAATAAATGAATATGTATCAAGATACGAGGAGGAATTTAAAAGCTATATTGGTTCATCATATCCTATGCACGATCCATATCCCTCTGTGATATTGATAAGTGGGATAGGCTTGATCACAGCTGCTTCCTCCAAGAAGGAGGCGCTCATCATAAGGGATTTGGCGCTTCATACTTTCAGGGTAACGCATTCTGCGAGTTTTATAGCAAAGAATAAATTCATTGGAAGAAAAGATGCATTCCTTATGGAATATTGGTCATTAGAGGAGGCTAAGCTGAAAAAGAAGAAGGAACTGCCTCTCCAGGGATATATAGGTTTGGTAACGGGGGCTGCGAGCGGAATAGGTAAGGCAACATTCTTAAGATTCCTGGAAGAAGGTATAACGGCAATAGGCGGTGACATAAACGAGAAGATTCTGGAATTCAATGAAAAATTTAAATACACGGGGTTAGGCATTAAAATGAATATTTCAGATGAGAGTTCCGTTAAGGAAGCAGTTGAATCAATTATACTTAATTATGGTGGAATAGATGTTGTTTTTAATAATGCGGGATATCTTCATCCTTCTAACCTGGAAGAGGTAGAACTATCTGATATGCTGAAGCATATTAATGTAAATGCGATAGGGACCTTCTTAGTTACCAGAGAAACGTTCAAGGTTATGAAGAAACAGAAGATGGGTGGAAATTACATTTTTAACATAACAAAAAATCTTACGAATCCTGGAGCTGGAATGGCATCATATGGTTCAACAAAGGCCTTTGCGGCACAATTATCAAGATATGTGACTATTGAAGGCGGAAAATACGGTATAAGAAGCAATATTGTTAATCCAGATAAGATATTCAGAGATTCGGCAATATGGGAAAATGGAGTCCTTGAGAACAGGGCGAGATCAAAAGGGATTTCGGTGGAAGAATACAAGAAGGGAAATCTGCTGCATATCGAAGTTCTGCCTGAACATGTTGCAAATGTTGTTGTTGAACTAATAAAGGATAATATATTTGGAGCGACAACAGGGGCAATGATACCTATTGATGGAGGAATTCAATGATCAGAGGATATAATCAATTTTATTCAAGATTAAATCAACTTTATTCCTATTAATTTCATTGAAATTCTTTATTCTTTTGAGTAGGAAATTCAAATCATCTTCATCTATCCACCAGTTTAGCAGTACTTCTTTTCCATCATAATTTTGATAAAATTGAATCGGAAATGCAGCAAATGGTTCCCTGGATAATGATGATACAGAGAATGAACTAATATTTCTTATATCTTCGTATATCTTTATATCCCCGTCTCTTAACAATTTAGATTCCCTTATTATACCCCCATGACCTGTGAGACCTTCTGAAAATCTTATCACCCTTTCTGATTCTGTGTTGTTTTCTCCTAGGATAAAGAACATGATGTGGGGAAATGAATAATGCGGGAATAAATGGATACTGTCAGATGAATCCATTTCCTTTACTATAACATGCAGCACACGTCTTGGATAATCATATCCCATAAGATAGGAAATATCATCCATATGGTTTCCAAGATACTCTATTCTCCAATAATTCTCTCCTTCCGCCTTGAGTCTATTAAGACCCTTAATTAGCATGTCTGAAACCGTACCTATTGCTTCATCTATAAATCTGTATCTTACATATTCCCTTCCATTCTTCCATAAAGTGAATGGATCCTTCATCACTCCTGGAATCAAGGATATATCTCTTCCCCTTACCTCTCCTTCTGTCGGTTTTTCTAAAGTATTTTTAAGATTTATAAATGAAACGTCTCCAATCTCATTAATATCGATTCCATTTCTTTTCGCCTCTGTCTTTATTTCATTATAATTTTCATCGTGTTTGGATATTTTTGCATATTTTATTCCCTTTTCATAATCGGAATACAGCCTAAATGTGCCCTTCCTTGAAAAATCTATGGGATACAGACCAGAAGGGTCCCTAGATATAACAAGATCCCGTTCCCATATGGAAATTGGATTCAGTTTCATACCTTCTTTAATAAATAACCATAACTATTATAACAATTTTTTCCTCTATCTAGGTGAGAAAAGATTTTTTAATTGATATAAATTAACGATTATGGAAAATTCATTAAGGATTGGAGATTTAGCCCCTGACTTTGAGGCAATAGACCAAAATGGGAGAGAATTGAAGATTTCAGAGAGGAAAGGAAAGGTTGTGGTCCTTTATTTTTACCCTAAAGATTTCACACCTGGATGTACCGCTGAAGCCTGCAATTTCAGGGACAATTTTGACGAATTTACTAAAAGGGGAATAGATGTCATAGGTATAAGCGTAGACTCGGAAGGAACTCATAAAAAGTTTGCCGACAAACTTGGCATCCCTTTCATACTGCTATCCGATAAGGGTAAAGAGATTTCAAAAAAGTACAATGTTTTGGGGCTTACAAGTGCAAAAAGGGTGACTTTCATTATTGATAAAGAGGGAAGGATAGCGTATATATTTGAAAAAGTTTCACCCAAGGAACATGCCAAGGAAGTTATAAATAAAATAGATGAATTGAAAATTAATTAATTCCCTTTATTTTCATTCTCTTTTGTTTCCGTTTCCAATTTTGTCTCATCCTTTATCTCATTATTTTTAGGGGCTCTTTTCCTCGCATTGCTTATCATCCTTGCAAAGTATGCAAATATGAGGAAGAATATGTATGTGATGATGAGGTAAGTTATCAAAAGAGTTTTTCCAAATTCCAAGATAATTACATAGAGCGGAACAAGTACTGGGCCCAAGAATTCAACAGAATGTTTTATGGAGATATTGCTTGATATGTTTGTTGTATAAAATGTAAAATTCAAAACATATGCATTATTCGATAAATGACCCAGATTCTCAGATGCGTAATAGTATGAGCCATTCTTAATCATTGTCACAGTATAATTTGAAAAAATACCACCTGTGAATAAACTGATCAGCGAAATGTTTGCATTGCTTGATATATTATTTGCTGGAATTGAAAAATATACGAGATAATCATTATTAATATTGGCATAATTAAAATGGATATCATAGGATAAGCCATTAATCTGATAAATAACATCAGAATGCGATGGGGCATTTATAAGTGTATAAGAAATACCGCTGACAGCAATAAAAAATGCAATTACAATGGCAAGAAATCCGTAAAAAGACCTATCTGTATATCTCCACGTCTTCGTATAATGAAAAATTATAACAAGAATTACGGGTATTAGGAGGTATAGGAAATATATGTAGAATGAACCGAATAAAAGAATAGATGATATGATAACTCCTATTAACAGCCCTTTAGTCCCATTTTTTAGTCTCTTTCCAGTTAATCCTTCCCACATTCGAGATGATAATCAAAAAAGGTTAATTAATATACCGCATATCCGAAATAGCATGGCAAAATTTTCAGAGATAGGGATAAATAGCTATTATTATAATCTCGATTATTGCGGTGGAAAATTGAGATATACACCTGAAGATTTTTATGTTGAGGAAATTTTTGAGAATATAGTTGAGAAAGACGATGGTAATGTTCTTGTCCTAAAATTGAAAGTAAAAAATTGGGAGCATAACAGATTGATTAGGTACATTGCGAGAAGTCTTGGGGTTTCACCTAAGCAAGTTTTTTTTGCAGGAACTAAAGATAAGAGGGCCCTTAAGGTACAATATCTCAGTATTCCTGGTGCAAAATACAGAGATTTTCAGTTAGAAGATGTAGCCGTTCTGAAATATTTCTATCTTGACAAACCCCTTACAATGGGATCACATAGCGGGAATTTCTTTAGAGTTATTGTAAAAAACACCCTTTCAGAAACATTTGCCAGAAATTGTAATGCTGTTTCAGCTGGCAGTGTTTTTCCAAATTTCTATGGACCTCAAAGATTTGGTTCTATGAGACCCGTAACTCATCTGGTTGGAAGAGCTATGGTAAGGAACGACTTCGAGGAGGCTGCGAGGATTTTCATAGGTTATCCGGGGGATGATAGATTCAAGGATGAGAGGGAGAAATATTATAATAATCCTGATCCCAGTTCCAACTACGAAAGTTTTCCTGACGCACTCGATCTTGAAAAGAAAGTTATGAAACATTTAATTGAGAATGAGGGAGATTTTGTAGGGGCAATTAAGGAGCTTCCTCAGAATCTAGTAGAGATGTTCATACACGCATATCAGGGCTACCTTTTCAATCTTATTTTAAGCAAGAGGCTAGAATACAGCAAGAATATTGAGATAGGTGATGTTCTATTTTACAATGGTAGACTGATAAAGGCAACTGAAATTAATATCGAGAAAATGAGAAGAAATTTTATTTCAGAGAAAATCTCCCCCACAGGTCTGGTAATAGGTTATGAATCAGAATTTGCTGGTGGAATAATGGGGGAAATAGAGAGGGAAGTCATTTCAAATGAAGGCATCCATGAATTTGAGTTCAAACTTCCATTCGGCATGAAATCAAGGGGGGAAAGAAGGCCTATATTCAGTTTTCCCTCAAATATGAAATGCTTAGAGAATTCAGTAGAATTTACTCTTAAACCCGGAGCCTATGGCACTTCACTACTCAGGGAAATAATGAGGTCGGAGGAGATGGGTGATTACTAAATCATCTTATCCTCTTGAAAATATTGCCGCATCTATTGCATCTGTAGATATCATCGTATATCAATGAGACGTCCAATGAACCACATCTGGGGCATACTGCTGTATTTACAGTCTTTGGAGCAGTACTTTCCCCTTTTTTGCCTCTTTTAACAAGTGATACTATATAGTATATCAGTATCACTGCACCCGCCAGAATGAATATCAGGTCGACAAATATTGCTATTCCATTAGATATTCCATTGGCATAAGGATTACCCAATCCTTCAGGTAAAAATGCCGAGGTGGCATCTATAGAGAAATGCCACAGAACGTCTGCATATAACCCATATCTGAGATAAAGGAAGCCGAGAAACAAGCCACCCATGAATGCCTGTGGCATTTTTGACCAGTCCCATGATGAAGTATGCGCAATTCCGAAAATCAGAGATGAAATTATTAGCACAGTTATCTCTGGTTTTCCAAGTTTATATCCTCCGCCCCATAACATCCTGTACCATTTCACTTCCTTGCCATTTTCTCTCCAATCAGGCTTCTTCATTTTGTAATATATGTAAAGAGGTATTCCTATATAGAGCACCCTCGTGATCAATTCCTCATAAAGACCTGCGTTGGTCAGTGATAGCATATTTAGGTAAAATGGAGTATTATTTGATATAGGAACTTTAACTGGCTTGCCTATTGCATCTACGAATAAGAAATAAACCACCGATAGGAATAAATTTAGGGCATAAAATTCTGATATCCTGAACAGTGCTGAGTTCTCGAATTTTATAATTCCCGTGGAAATTGCAATAAGGAAAAATACAGAGAACACTATTATCAGGAATCCAAACCACATTGCAGTAAAATAACCTGGTAGATAGAATAATGGAACGGGAAGAGGTATTATTATAAAGACAGGAAATGGAACATGTAATAAATCACCAAAATATGGCCTGTATAGTAATATCATATAGACTATATCCAATGCAACGGTAATAGTCCATAATATTGATAAAAATAGTACAAAATCCTTGTAACCCCTGTTCATTGCTTCATCATCTTTTCCTTTGCAATAAGCATGATGTCATTTAGAACTGCAGCGGCAGATTCTACAGGCCCATCATGATCTACATTAAGAGAGAGACTATCAAAAATATCTGTCTTAAAGTTTATTGACATAGGAGCCTCTATCCCATTTTTCTTGCCATTAATTCCATCCACATGGATATAACCTATCCGTATTCCTGACTCATTTATCTCACTAAATAACCTGTTTCCGGGTACAAGACCTTCCTTGATATTTTTGAACTGGACATCCTTCATGGAAATTGAAGAGCCAAAGACCCTCCTGTGTAAAATTATAGATTTTCTTGCTGAATCAATACCCTCAATATCATCCCTGTAATTTTTTTCAGCTAAACCAATCTTAATGGCCTGATCAATTGCTGCTTCCCTGCTCATTCCTTCTCCCATTTTTGACGCGATGAAAGAGCTTGTTGCATTGAAAAATCCACTAATTGATATGATGCTCGCAGGCTGAATCGAATAGTCCATAAGACTGAAAACAGGTATTGATCCGCATACCGTGGCTTCGTACCTCATTTTTCTCCCATATTCCTTTATCTTCTCAAACATGTTGATTCCAGTTGTAAGGACGCCTTTATTTGCTGTTACGACATCTTTCTCATTTTCCATCGCTGCAGTAACATGATCTAAACCCGGAGAGCCATCGAGGGTGCTCTGAGTCAGTTCTACAACTAAATCGGAGTCTATATCTTTTATTGCCTTGAGAGCACTCATCTTTTCAAATGATTCGATCTCTTTCAGTCCACCTGATTCTTTTGCTTGAATTATTCTAAGTAAAGGCATACCATCGGTAATAACCGTTCCACTCGTGTCACTAACTGATACAATTTCAATCTTTTCTCCTAATTTTGATTTAATGAGACCATTTTTTTGATTGATAGTCTTTAGGAGATTCTTTCCTATCCCTCCCAACCCTATAACCTGTACTTTCATCTTTACTATATTTAATCAAGGTAAATTAGTTTTTCATAAAATTTTCATAATATAATAAGAATTAAATAATTAAATTTTAGATTATAATTATATTTTAAAATCTAAAATTGTCATAAAAACAGCAATAATATGCAAATGTTTAAATTCTTGAATAATAATGTGAAGATTGTGACTGATGAAAGAGTGCTTCCATCGTTGGCTAGAAGTAATGATGAATATATGGCAGCATCAGAATTACTAGATGAAGGATTGCTTGAGGAAGCAGAGAAACATGCAAGGAAATCACTAGAGATTAAAGAAAGTATTGAAGCTCTCATTTTACTTATTGAAATACTAGAGAAGCAGGGAAAGGATTCTTCTGAATTCCAGAAGAAACTTATAGAATCATACCCTGCAAATCCTGAAACTTACAGAAGATTATTCCTTTCAAATTTTGATAAGAACAAGGATGATGCTCTCTCATATATCAATAGGGCAATTACAATAATGAGGAAGGGTATTTATTATTACGAAAAGAGCAGGTTGCTGATCTCAATGGAAAGAGACATTGAAGCGCTGGCATCAATAGACCAGGCAATCAAACTTGAAAACAGGAATGCTATGTTTTGGAATATGAGGGGTACCATTCTGATGAAGCTGGGAAGATTTGGAGATGCAAAGGAATCAGAGGATGTAGCTTTAAAACTTGATCCGAGGGATAGAGACGCCCTTCTGAACCTTGCTAAAATATACATTTCTGTGGGGGATAAAGATAAGGCCAGAGAAACATTAATGAAAATTGAAGTGAGAGATCAGGAAGTTAATGATCTCCTTAACAGAACGCTATCTTAGGCACCGAATTTTTCTGCCATATTTGCAGAGCTGAGAAGTAAGTTCATAAGATCGTTCCCTCTGAGTCTTAATGTTCCTCCACGCACGCTCATTTCATTAAAATTCTCAATACCATCTCTTCTTGAACCTTTATAGTGAATAAATATTGGGACAGGATCTGATGAGTGTTCTTTGAGACTGGCTGGAGTTGAATGGTCTCCAGTAAATGCTATAACTAAGCTGTCCTTTTCATTCATCAATACTTCTCCAATTGCCCTGTCTATTTTTTCAATGAATTCCTTTTTTTTCATTCCGTTGCCATCATGACCTGCTATGTCCGTGCCCTTTATGTTAACTAAAATAAAATCAACTTCCTTTAATCCCTCCACTGCCGCCTTGAGTTTAGCTACAACATTTGTGTCCGTAGATCCTGTCACCCCCGATGGTGTAAAATTTTTCATTCCTGCCAGTCTGCATATCCCGGCTACGAGTGATACGGCAGCTATATAACCCCCTTTTATCCCGTGTTTAATTTCAAAATTTGGTAGCTCTGGAACAACTCCTCCACCCCTGAATAAAATGGCATTTGCTTCAGGCATAGATTTTTCTCTTTTTTCTCTGTTGACTTCATGCTCATTTAATATTTTTCTTGACCTATCATAGAATTCATTTAATATTCTTGCCGTCTTTTCACCTTTTTTGCTCAATGGTACAACTTTCGGCACGGCCACATTTTCTTCATGTGGATCGTTATCAGAAACTTCGGGGGACAGGCCCTCCCCTCTTAGAACTAAAGCGGCCCTGTGTTCTATTCCCTCCTTAAAGAAAATATCTGTGTCCTCTATCTTCATATTCAGGGATTTTGCAAGCAAGTCTGTACCGCTCCTGATCCTACCGGCCCTTCTGTCCCTTACAATATTATTACCGTCAACTGTTGCAAAATTTGCTCTGAATGCAATATCTCCGGGTTCCAGTTTTAATCCGCTTCCTAGAGCTTCAAATGGACCTCTTCCTGTATAATATTTATATGCATCATAACCAAGATAAGTAAGATGCGAAGTATCAGACCCGGGAATTATACCCGGAGCTATTGGATCTATGAGTCCTGTAATGCCGTTCTTTGCAAGATAATCAATGTTAGGCTTTATTGCTGCTTCTAGAGGGGTCTTACCTCCTAAAACTGGAGAGGGTCTATCGCCCAATCCATCGGCAATAATTAATAAAACTTTCATCATTTGTAATATCATTTACAATATATAAGTTGTTATAAGAATATTATCATTCCAATGACAGTGGAGAAAAGTGATGCATAGAAATTTACAGAATATTTATCCAAAATTCCTCTATTCTCAAGTGTTTCTCCGAGAACTGAGTCAAAAAGGGATCCTGCAAATCCAAGAAAACCAGTAATTACTATATAATATATTAGCTGGTTAAGTTGTAACGACAAAATTATTCCAAGTAGGAGAAAAGAAAGTAATGAAAAAATCAGTGAGAAGAGTAGCGAGGTTATGGTCCCTAGAACTGATATCCCTCCATTTATTCCAGTTTCGGCTGGCTTCAGTGTAAGAATCATATAGGTATTTTCATCAAGTGCGCCTATTTCTGAGGCTGCCGTATCTGCTAGTATTGTAGCCAGAGCTATAACATATAGAGCAAAAACATAGATAGGGTTTACAGAAGAAATATTCAGTACGGAAACACCTGCAGCTACAAGGCCAGCAGCAAGGACATTCTTTGCCTTTCTCTCTCCCTTCAACCCTTCCTGAAGACTCTTTTTTTTCTTCTTTTCAAAACCTGCCAGCGTTGAAATATATGAAAACCCTAAAAAAAGAAATAATATCACAAAATAAAGAGCACCACCAAATATTATTACTATACTGCCTATTATTGATGCTGCAATTGCTCCTCTGTTGCTGAAAGCTTTGATTTTTGTTCCCAGAAAATAAAGTCCGGGAATAACTATCAATAATAGTAGATTATATAGATCCATTTAACTGTGTCATACCACCAATTTATATATAATTTCCTGATAAAACTTTATTATTTATTATAAATAAAATATAATATTTTTTATGATCATATGCAAAGAGTTATTATGGATTTATTAATCAACGTTTATGCCTGGTGAAGAAATAAGAAAGTGTTATACTCATGGATATTTTAGAGGTAATGCCTGCCCTATATGTGGAGAACCAGGCAAATTCGTACTTTCTGATGAAGAGGTTGATATCCTTGGACGTATTATAACAGGTATTCTCAGACATAAACCAGACAGATACCATATTGAAATCAATGAAAAAGGATATGTGAATATAGACGAACTTGTTCAGGAGATTAGATACAATTATAGAAGATTTCATTTCGTAGGTCCATCTCACATTTATGCAATAGTGCTAACTGACTCCAAGGGGAGATATCAGCTAACCGATAATAGAAGATACCTGAGGGCCACTTATGGGCATACTATAGAGGTAGATCTTTCTGATCTTCCAACGGACGATATTCCTGAAACTCTTTACTATCCAACTAATAATGAAGAGTTTGAAATCTTCAAGGAAAATGGGATTCTTCCATCTGATAGGAGATGGATACACCTTTCAAGTGCAAAGGAAAAGGCGTATATTGCAGGTTTGCACCATTATGATGCTCCCCTCATCGTTCCAATAAGTACATCTATACTGAGGGAGAAGGGTGAGAATCTTTATAGGGCTGGCCAAGGAGTTTATATATGCAAATTTGTTCCACCAGAGAGTATAGGGGCTCCAGAGGAATTCAAGGCGGAGCTCGATGAGGAAACTTTAAAGGAAATAAAGGTATCAAGGGAGAGAAAGGCATCTATGTTGGAAAAGGGCTGGTAGATCAGCGGAAGATCGCCTGCTTTGCAAGCAGGAGGCCCGGGGTTCGAATCCCCGCCAGTCCATATTCTGTTATCTATTTGCTCCATTCATTATTTTAATTATTTGAAAAATTTCATATCTTTCTTAATGATCAGAGATATCAGTTGAAAAGCCGGGGTAGCCTAGTCCGGCCAAGGCGATAGATTCGAGATCTATTGCTCGAGAGAGCTCGGGAGTTCAAATCTCCCCCCCGGCGCTATTAAGCCAAATTCTCGTTCAATGTAGCTTTAAAAATTTTAAATATTCCTGCACTATTACCTCCTACAAGCAAGATATCAACTAAAGTCCAGTAAGATAAATAAATGATACTCATGAATTCAGAACAAAAGGATCCCTTTGGCATCAGTGGTTCAGGTAAAAGGAAAATGTACTTTTACTAGGAGGGTATCGGGAAATACTCTGATGCCACCGTAGCTCAGTCGGTAGAGCGGCTGACTTGTAATCAGCAGGTCGGGAGTTCAATTCTCCCCGGTGGCTTTAATCTTTTTCAAGTTCTTATTTTCAGATTCTAAAGCAGACAAAATCATTGTGTTTAAAATAAAATTAGTAAGATTACACCTGCATCTAATTTCAAAATAGTCTATACCGATAACAATAATATTCTTGGATGTTTAAATACTATATAGAAAAGGGTATAAAGCAATTAAAATTATTAAGATTCGTCACTTTGTAATGGTCTCTGCCCCCATTTCTATATTTCTTTCAATTTTTATTTCTTTCAGTTTACCCTTTTTCTTATATATAATCCCAAGACTGACTAAAGTCCAGATTATAAAGGCTAAACTGCCTATAATTACCGGCTGGCTAATAGATATGAAGGTTGATCCTAGAATGAATATGAAAATAATTACTGAAATTAAGCTCAGCAATATACTCTTAAAATCGTAATTTCCATTAAATCTTTTATTTATTGATGGGTATGATGAGTTTATTATTATGTGAACAAAGAGAGTTCCTAAAGTGGCCCCAATCGCAGTCATTATAAAGGCAGTAAATCCTCCAAGTAGAAAATTACCTGCTATTGCAATTAATGCGGATGTTAGTGTCACTGCAGCGGCAGATAAAAAGGGAGTTTTGAATTTATTATGAACCTCTGATAGCTTACTTGGGAGCACAGCATCCCTTCCCATTGTCATTAAAACTCTTGATGTTCCATTGACCATTACCACTAAACCTGTCAATAAGCTGTTTATAAAAAGGATTGTAATAACCACTGCTGCACCAATACCCATATAACCTCCTATTATAGTAATGCCAGGTACCAGGCTTTGAGCATATCCATACATTCTGTCAGGGCCATATGCGACCGTGAACACGTAGGCAGAAAAAACAAAGAATACTCCTAGAATTAAAATCGAAGCAATTATTGATTTACTGATAATTTGTTTAGGCTGCTTTGATTCTTCTCCTAATGGAGTAGAAGCCCCAAAACCAGCAAACGCAGTATACATTAACAGAACACCCATAACTACCCCAGTTATTCCGCTTGATGAGTATTTCAGTGTGAAAACATCTACATTATTAAGGGATGGATGAGATAAAATAATGTACAGTCCCATGATTGTTACTGTAAGGATTTCCACTAATGCCATTACCATGGTGTAACGTGTTGAGATTTTAATTCCTGCTGTTGATATTATGAACCCGTATGCAAGAGCCACTATTATTAGTGGGGTTGTAAATATTATTGGAATATCGATATTGAAAACATAGGATAATATTGCTGGTATGAAAACACCTATACTCAGAGCCATAAAGGCGATGGCCATTATCTGGTAGAAAATATAAATCAATCCAGTTAGTAAACCTATAGATGGCCCATGACCATTCTTAACATATTCGTAATAACCTCCTGCACCTGATACTTTTAAGGAAATCCTGCTGATTATGTAACCATTTAGCATAACCACAAAAAAAGCGATCAGTGCAGTCAAAGGCAGAGCGCCCAATGCAAATGAAGCTGCTCCTGTAAGTGTCGCTACAGCAGCACCTGCAGGGGCTGCTCCTGCAACCCCCTGCATAAGACCTTCTTTTAAACCTATGGCATTTTTAATAAGTTTTGACTCGCTCATTTTAGTTCACCCCACGTTTGAAATTCCATTCTTGACTGCCTCTCTTCTAATAATTTTATGTTTATATAATATCCATAATGCTATTTTTATCACATCAGTGTAATTACATTTAATATAAATATTTTCTTAAATCACTTGTCACAAAGTTATTATTTATGTAGCAGCAATAAAATGGAGAATAACAAATCTCTACTTGAGGGGTATTTTCATAAGTGGCAAATACTTTAAATTAAAAAAAGTAAACTATTTTTCTGAAATCAGATTACAGTGATTTATCTTAAATGGCAAGCATTAAGTATATTAAAATAATCAGGTTACAATGAAAGAAATTAAATTAATAGGAGTGAACGGGAGTATCAGAAAGGATTCATATAACAGGCTTTTACTTCAGAATATTGGTTTTCTTCTGCCCGATAACGTTAAGATGGAAATTATTGAAATAAAGGATGTACCGATCTACAATCCTGATGATGAAAACAAACTTCCCACTATAGTCAGGGATTATAAGGAGAAAATAAGAAAGAGTGATGCAGTTATAATTGCAACGCCAGAATATAACTTTTCTTTTCCTGGAATCTTGAAAAATGCCCTTGACTGGTTCACGAGACCTCCGAATGATAATGTACTCCAGCATAAAATAGCCGGTATAGTCAGCGCATCGAGTGGAATGTTGGGAGGGTCGAGAGCACAGTATCAGTTAAGACAAGTCCTTCTTTACTCTGAAATGGATGTTTTATCAAAACCGGAAATATTTATCAGTTTTGCGGATAAAAAATTTAGTCCTGAAGGGAGAATTATAGATGAAACATCACTAGGACTGATAAATGCTTTCATTTCTAATCTTGTTAATAAAATAAATAAGATTTAATTTATCCTTTTTATTGCCTTTTCTATTGACACTCCGAGTTCTGGATATTTGAATTTATAACCTTCATCCTGCAATCTCTTTGGAATGGCACGTTGACCATTAATTATTAATGCTTCCCCCATCTCGCCTAGTACCGCTTTTATCAAAAAGGCAGGAACAGATAAATACTGTTTCTTCTGCATCGCACTGGCTATTACATTCAAAAAATCCTCATTTCTCTCTGGGTTTGGGGATGTTATATTATATATCCCTTTCTTCTTATTGGTCATTATAAAATCTATTGAACCCACAACATCTTCAACATCTACCCATGAGATCCATTGTTTTCCGGAACCTATCTTCTTCGAGAGACCGTATTTTATAGGTGTCAGGAATCTTTCTAGTATACCACCGTTTTCTCCTATAACGACACCGAATCTAACTATTGAAATATTTTCAACATTAGCCTGTAGAGCAGCTTCTTCCCATTTTACTGCAAGCTGGGAAAGAAAATCCTCACCTGGCGCTCCTCTTTCATCAATTATTTCATCATCTCTGAATCCATAATAGCCTACCGCCGATGCACTAATAAATGTGGAAGCATTCCACTCTGGCAAGTATTTTATTAGAGTTTTCGTGCTATTTATTCTGCTCTCTTCTAGCTCCCTTTTCACTTTAGAAGACCATCTTTTTGCCGCTATTGAATAACCTGCGAGATTGATAACTATATCAGCTTTATCTATCCTATCTATGGAACCTCCCTTGTTTGGATCCCAATGAGCATATTTAGGGTTTCCCTGAGTTATACTTTCTCCTCTTGTGAGTACAGTGACTTCATCCCCTCTTGTTATAAAATATTTTGAAAGATTTTTACCGATGAATCCGGTTCCACCAGAAATTATTATTTTCATAACTGATATATATCGATTAAATATATTATTCTATGTAAGTATCTTAAATATAAAAAGAGATAGGCCCAAGGAAAAGAGTATTGCCAGAATCCCCGAAATTTTAGCTGTATTGAGTGACTTCCTAATAATTTCATTCAGCTTATCGTAATGATGTTCGCCTGCTATCTTTAGTCTTAATTCCTTCTTTATCCTCTCAAAGGATAATTCTTTCATTTCTCCCAATTGAGCTTCTATTCTTTTAATCTCATCTATGATTATGTTGTGTTCGCTTGATCTTCCAACTGGATTTACATTAAGCCCGTCTATATTGACAATGTGATTATCAGTAGTGCACACTATTACCTTATCGTATCCTTCTATAGAGCTCTCTATTTTCATTCTAAGATCAAAATCCATATTGTTTCCATCAATGAGAATTACAGCCAGCTTTTTTTTGTTAATCTCAAGTGCTAGAAATTTTATTCCCCCTGGGCCTATATCCTTTGCTGTTAAATATGATTCTGCGAGCGACCCGTAAACAGGATATTGCCTCTTTCTGCCTTTAACTGCCAGTTCGACCTCTTCCATTAGATATGATACATCCTTGTTCTCGACCGGTCTATCCATATTATTATTATGCTGATCAACAATTACAGCCCATTTCATTCCAAGGGATTTAGCCTTCTTCACAATTTTCATGCCTTCAGTTATCTTAATATCATCGAATCTTGGATCATCAGGGCTTATGAAAAATATTCCTCCCTCATTGAGGGGTATTAATGTTAAATATTTCCCAAAGAAAGGTTCATATGAGTTAGTGAAATTTTTCCCCTTTTCGTCCAGGACTTTCGATATTTTTCTAATTTCATCATCACTTGAACAATTATCATCATGAGTGGTTGAAGTGTGAAAAACCATTATACTTTTACCCGGATGTAAGCGTTGCAATTTTCCAGTAATATTTGAGCTCCCTAATTCACCCAGGGGACCAGGGTGAACATAAGGAAAGACCATCATAAATTCCTGGCTACCAGATGAAACTTTCAAAACTGTAACCTCTCTTGGGGCAAACGTTGTATAAACCTGATCGAAGAAATTCATTATTACCTGATTGTAGGATAAATCCGAATGAACTGAATTTACCATTTGAGTTATGATCTTTATTGGATCAGTACTAAATTCCTTTATGAATTTTGAGAATGATACCTTTACGAACAGGTGTGATGATAATGAATATACCAATGAAGACAAGATAATAGGCAAAATGAATAGGGAATAATTTTTAGAAAATACAAGAATATAAACAGAAAAATATATTGAAAATGAAATACCTAGAAAATGAGATAGAATATTTTTTCTTTCTGTAAAAGTTAGGAAAACCATGGTTCTTATGAATGGTATGAAAGTTATAGATAACATTAAGGCGTGCACAGGGCTGAGAAAGTGAATAGTTACTATTATTAAATAATATACTAGAGATGCATAAATAACGACTGAGTCTAGCAAAAATGACCTATTAGGTCCAAATTTGAATTTCCATATTTTTGGTGAGAGATAATCTGTTACTATAAGTGAAAGAACAGAAAATGAATATATTCCTAAAAAAGTGATATTCCTTGATGATACATAAAACAACAATGGAGGTACAAACATTAATGGAATTGTGTAATACAATGATGGTGACTTGAATGTATATTTCCTCAGCCTTTGAGCTTCGTTCAAATATATCATTGCATAATCACGATTAAATATATTATTTTGTCACAATTTTATGGATTGAAAACGAACCCAATAAAATATTGAAATAAAATGTGATAAATCTCCAAATAATAATGAATATGACAAGAAAATTATGCGGTAAAAATGCTGCAAAAGTTGCTAGCATCAGAATCTCCATTATACCTGCTGCTCCTGGAGTGATAGGTATTAATGATATCAGTACTAATATAACCTGAATGAATAGTATATAAATTATATCTGGCCGTATCCCAAATCCCATTATCAGGATCACAGGGACAGAAAAATCTGATAACCATAGTAATGACGTTATTAGAACACCTGCTACAAGCATTGCAGGTTTTTTTATGAACATTGTTTTTGTTGAGTCTGCAAATAGTTCTATCCCTTCTGCAACTTTGGAAAAGTTTTCTTTATTTCTTTTTCCCTTTTTATCGATCTTAATCAGGAAATTCTCTATTTTCCCAATCATAACTTTAAAGAAATTTTTAGCTCCTATTGACAGTACCAGAAAAGCTAAAAATGCAATTAGAACCACTATTCCAATGATTGCATAAATATGGAATTCGTATGTCAGAGTAACAAAGCCAGACAATATTATGAATGTGAAAATTAATATGAAAAAAATCGAGTCAAAACCTCTTTCGCCTAGCACTATAGCTGTAGAGCTACCAGCAGGTATTCCATAATCATTCAGCTTCTTGATTCTTACAGGTTCACCCCCTATATAACCCGGTGTTAGAGTAGCTATAAACAAGGACGAAATAACAGTAATGAAAGCCTGATAGAATGTTATTTTGTACCCATTCACAAAAGATAAAAACTTTATTCGAAATGACCAGAATATGAATGATAGTAGGTGAAATGCAAGAGCTGCAATGAAAAATAAAATAAAAATTGAAGGTAGAGATGACATTGTTCTGAGTAAATTGAAAGGGCCATATATGTATATAAAAACTGATAGTGTAAGTATGGATATTCCTATACCTATATATTTAGCCCCTTTTTCTATCTTCAATCAATTCACCATACCTTTTCATCAGTATATCCGCAGTGGATTCAACTGAATAATCCCTGCTCGAATTATAAGCATTTTCACCAAATTTCTTTAGGTCCTGTCTTTCTGCGAAATTTAACTTTTCTACTATTGATTCTGGGTCATCAAATTTAACAAACCATCCATTATAGTTTTCTTTCAAAATTCCTATTTCCCTTGACTCTGTGGAGGCTATCACTGGAGTTCCTGATGCCATACTCTCAACGTATACCACACCAAAAGTTTCAGCCCTAGATGGAAGAACAAGAATTTTGGCTCTGCTGAGAAGATCTATTTTCTCTTCCTCTGAGACATATCCGAGATATTTTATATTGTCATACTTGGCTGCATATTCCTCAACATCGTTCTTCATCGGTCCTATCCCAGCAATTATGAAGTGTTTATCTGGCATTCGTCTGGCAGCTTCAAGAACAGATAATATACCTTTATCATATGTAAGCCTTCCAAGGAATAAGTAGAATTCATCCTTTACTTGTCTGTATTTGAAAGGTTTTAAATCTATACCTACGTGGATTACCTCTGATTCGACTCCGTAATTTTCTAGCTGCCTGTACATAGGCTCAGACGGAGATATGACTGCATCAATCTTCCTGTATAGATGCATATTGTATTGAAATCCTAGATTAAGAAGGCTTTTGACAAATGGAAAATCAATGGTATTGTCCATATTTACAAAATCAGTATGGTATGTCCCTATGACTGGGATATTTCGTTTCCTTGAAAATCTGTAACCCATAGTTCCAAGGACAAATGGAGTATGAATGTGACATACATCTGGCTTAAATTTTTCTAGATCCCTGTAGAGATCGTATACGGGTAAAGCCATCCTGTATTCCTTATAAAGGGGGAATTTAACTGATGGGAGCCCATAAACATTACTTTGCTCGTCTTTAAATACCGTATAGACCCTTACAATGTGCCCTCTTCTTTCCAGTTCTTTTTTGTAATCAACCAGATGTTTAGAAACTCCATCTGGTATAGGATAGTAAGTGTCGCTGAATAGGGCAATTTTCATTCACTTTGACCATGATGCCTCTTATTATATAGATATATCCCTGCAATTAGCTTTCCCTGTTCAATAGGTTTCTTTATACTTGGCTCTCTGAAACACTGGATGAAGCATGAATTGCATTTGTTGTCGTATATATCCCACTTCCTATTTTTATTAAGTTTGACATCAGTTTTATAGAAGCAAGGATAAACATTCCCCTTATAATCTGCATAAAATACAACTTGACCAGCTCTGCACTGTGACGTCTCTTTCTTATCTAGCCAGTCAATAGCCTCCCTGTAGTAAGTGCGGGTATTTCCAAATTTGAACTCCTTGTAATTCTTAAAGGCAAATTCAAAGGCTTCGTGAATATGCTCCTTCTGAACCGGAACTTTTTCATAGTAATAGGCAGTATTATCTGGAAAACACATGGAAACCGGAATACCAATTTTATCATTGACAAAATTTGCATAATCCTCTATTTTGTCATAATTGAAATCTGTTACAAGCATATTGGATGTGAGCACCTTCACTTTTGGCTTTAAAAATTTCATCGATTCCAGAACTATATCAAAAATCTTTCTGCCTCTATACTCATTATGCAATTCAGGGATGTGACTGTCAAGACTTATTGTCGCGGCATCGAGATAGGGGGATATTTTTCCAAGCATGTATTTATTTGTTCCATTTGTAGCTATATGGGTGTAGAACCCCTTTTCCTTCAAAGTTTTCATTATTCTTGGGAGATCTGGATGCAGAGTAGGCTCTCCACCCGTGACTGAAACAATTTTCACTTTGTTGAATTTCATCTCATCTATGAAATCGTCGATCTTATCTGATGGAAATAGTTCATTCCCTTCAAATGCATTGCATCCTTTGCACAAAAGGTTGCATTTAAAATCAATATTCCATATGACAGTCCTCATCTAATTGAAAAATAAAATTGGTATTTAGATATAACTGAGTTTTAAAAGCAAATTAGAATATCCTATTCCTGTAAATGTATTCTGTGAAGTAACTTATAATTAAATCTGCTCCAGCCCTTGATATCGAGGTTGTACTCTCCTTTATTACTGAATCAAGATCAATGATTTTATTTTGTGCTGCATTCATAATCATGCTATATTCTGCACTTACACTGTATGCCGCCAGCGGATATTTAAATCTGTTTCTTGCCTCCCTTATTATGTCAAGATAGAACAGAGCAGGCTTCACCATAATAATATCTGCCCCTTCCTCTATATCTTCTTCTATTTCCCTTATAGCTTCCCTGAAATTCCCGTAATTCATTTGGTAACTTCTTCTATCACCGAATGAAGGCGCTGAATAAGCAGCTTCCCGGAATGGTGAATAAAGGGGGCTTGCAAATTTGGCGCTGTATGCCATTATAATTGTATCTTTGAATCCATTAGTATCGAGTTCCTTCCTGATCCTCGCAACCTGCCCGTCCATCATCCCAGACGGTGCAACAGCATCCACGCCTTTAATTGCGTATGATCTTGCTATTTTGGCATATAGTTCAAGTGTACTGTCATTTTCCACTGTCTGACCATTAATGATTCCACAGTGCCCATGGCTTGTGTATTCACACAGGCATAAATCTGCAAAGATTATAAGATTCGTTTCTTCCTTGATCCTCTTTATTGCCCTCTGTACAATCCCACTTTCATCGTAGGCCTGTGAACCTAATTCATCCTTGACCTTCGGTATCCCAAACAGCAGGACTGACTTGATCCCGAGATCCTCATATTCCTTTGCCTTGCTCACTGCTTCATCTTCAGAATACCGGAATATCCCAGGCATGCTGCTTATTTCTTCCTTTCCCTTAATCCTCTCATCTACAAACATGGGCATTATCATTTTTTCTTTTCTAACATTGGTTTCCTGCAATATTTCCCTAATCTCTGGCGATATCCTCAGCCTTCTTAGTCTTAAGTCTGGAAACATTTTCATCCATTATCACCTCCATATTGCTAACTATACTTGAAGATTTTATGTCTTCTGTCCTTTTGATTGCATTTATGACAAATCCTAGTAGCCTGTTCCGGGTTGCCACTAATCCTTTTTCCAAGATAATTCTTTCTTCGGCAGATAGATCTATTCTTCTTTCCATCTCTTCTATTTCTTTTTTTATTACAATATCTGAATAATTCTGGATTTTTTTCAGCAAATTAATCTTTTCTTCGCTCTTCATTTTCTGAGAGAATTTTTTGAATTCATCTTCCACCGTTAAAAGAGCCCTGTTAGCCAGTTCCTTCCTCCTTTCCTTTTCATTTTCTATCTTCTTCGATACTGTATCCATGTCTATAACTTCAACCAGGTCCTTAATCTCCTTTGAAACTACTGGTGGAACGCTCAAATCTATTATTCTCGTATTCTTCCTCCCTGCAAAATTATCTTTATCAATTATTGGTTTATGTGATTTAACTGCTGTTATTATTAAATCGTATTTCCACCATTTTTCGCTCTTATATTCCTCTGTTCGGGAATTAAATTGTTTTGATAGTAACTCTGCTTTCTCATGAGTTCTGTTTGAAATCGTGAATGGTATTCCCCTATCGTGAAGCATTTTAGATGCAAGAGTCCCTGTTTTTCCTGCCCCTATAATCAATATTTTTTCATTCCCTTTCAATTTCGCAAGCTCTAGCGCCTCACTTACCACACTCCTCTTTAGCCTATTAAATCCATTTTCCCTTCTGACTTTCTTTCCTATTTCTATAGCCTTCTGGAATATTGGATTTATTATTTCACCTGAAAGGTTGTGTTGTCTCGATTTTTCCCAGGCGTCCTTTACCTGCCCAAGTATTTCATTCTCTCCTATTACCATTGAATCAAGACCGGCAGCAACCAGAAATAAATTTTTAACCGCATCCCAACCATGAATTATAGAATACCTGTTTACCTTATCCTTCACGAAATATTCCACATATTCCACAGTTTCCCTATCTCCTGGATAGAAGTAGACTTCGAATCTATTGCAAGTCCAAAGCACTACGGCCTCCTGAATCCGCTCATTTTTCTTGATATAATCATAAACCTGATCTATCTGAAGGTCAGTGAGTACATTAAAGTATATTGAACCCAGATCAGAATAGGATACCTTTAGCAGGAATAAACCGCCTTTATCCAATTCTTAAACACCTTCCGTCTGTATGATTAATTAACTTAAATCCTTTCCGTCAATATTTGATTAACTATTTTCCTTATGTCAGGGCTTTCAAAAAATTTAACAGGTTTATAACCGGACTCCATAATTCTCTCATAAGTGGGTTTTCCGATTGCATAAATTTTTTTGGAAAGGAGTAAGTCACCTGCATTTTTAAGAAGAATTTCAAAGGATTTGGATGATCCTATCAGCAATGTTTTATTGAAATTTATTACACTATAGTCCGCATCAACATTTTCTTCTATTCTATAGGCGATGATAAGTTCATATTTAATATTATTATTTTCAAGTTTTTTCAGCATTTTATTTGAAACTGAATCACTGGTTATCAATGAATAATCTCCATTGTATGATATAAGAAGGTCCGCCAGACCATCTGAATTTTCTTCCGACGGGAATATGGAATCCATTCCATAAATTTTTTTCAGGTATTCCGAGGTAATGTGACCTATTGAAAAAGCTCTTTTGCTTTTCAATTTAGTGCCATTCATTTTAAGAGATATTATACCTCTTTTGGAGGTAAAAACAACATCCTTCTTTATTTCCTTGAGAGATGGAAAATAATTGTATGTTATTCTTAAAACGTCAAGCGACTTGACATTTTCAATTGGATTTTCAAGAGGAGCTCCTACATATACGATTTCATCCATATATTATATCCCTCATCTCTTTGATCTCTTTACTGTCTGGAAAATTCTTAAACGAAAGGTCATATCTTTTACCGTCCCTTGCAAATGAGAATTTTATGGTTCTACTTTCTTGATATGCTCTTATGCTGACGGCCATATCACATCCTAAGGATAATTCTCCCATTAATTTTCTCTCACTATCACCCTCCCAGAAAGATGCTCCGTTTACTATACTCTTGAAAAATTTGCTCTCTTCTGAATTTTTTCTTGTTACCACAGCTATCAATCCCTGATTTGGAGCTGGAGGAAGAACTGATTCGCTGATTATTTCGCCTGGTAATGAAAACCCCAATCTATCAATGGCTACCTTCGCGATGACAAGCCCATCTACTTCCTTGTTTTTCCATTTTGTTATTCTTGTATCTATATTGCCTCTCAAATTCTTAAAACTCATTTTGTCATATCTTAAAGAAAGGAAATTTTGCCTCCTGATAGAGCTTCCACCAACGATTCCTGAAAACCCTTCCAGAGAAATATTTGAAACGAAATAATCTCTCGTATCTCCTCTCTCAGAGTAATAGCTTATCTCCAATTCTTCTCCAATATCGAATGGCAGATCCTTTGCTGAATGAACAGATATATCCGCATTGCCTTCAAGAATTTCCTCGTTGACAGCCTTGACAAATATACCCCTTTCATTGTACTCATACAATGGTTTCGTAAGATCCTTGTCTCCTTCTGATCTTACAGGGATCATTTTATATTTGATGCCATTGCTACTCAATATCTCCCCTATGATATAAGATTGAATAAGTGCGAGCCTTGAACCACGCGTCGCAATTCTCAGGGTTCTTTCCATAATCTCCTAGCCTCTTCGCTTATACTGGAAAAAGCGTATTCTACGTCCTTCTCACTGTGTGAGAAACTAAGGAATATTGTCTCATCATAAGAAGGGGGCAAATATATTCCGGCATCCAGCATTTTAAAGAATAAATTCATGAATTTTTCCTTTTTTGAATTTACAACGTCGGAAAATTTCCTTACATTTCCTTCCCGCAGGAATAAAGATAGCATACCTGTTTCAATGTTAACAGATAAGCCAGATTCCTTTAGTATTTCATACCCTTTCTTTGTTATTTTTTCAAGTTTTCCATAATCCTTTTTTTCAAGTATTTTCATTGTTTCTAGTCCAGCAACAACTGATAATGGATTTCCAGAGTATGTCCCTGCCTGAGGGAGAGCTCCAGATGGTTTTATATTTTTCATTATATCCTCCTTCCCACCATAAATAGCAAGGGGAAGACCTCCGCCGACTATTTTACCAAGTGTTACCAGATCAGGTTCTATTTTTTTTCTCATATAAAATGGAAAGAAACCTGTTCTATAACCAGTAATAACCTCATCAATAATCAGTAAAGTACCATACCTGCTGGTTATATCTCTAACACTTTCAAGATATCCATCTTCCGGATTTATAACACCTGCGTTCCCCAAAACAGGCTCAACGATAAATGCTGAATACTCTCTTGATCTTAGCTTATTTTCTAATTCATCAATTGAATTGAAGTCCACCTCATCAACTGTTTCAGAGGGATAATTGAAAATATGAGTACCATGGTACCCTCCTTTAACTTTCAGTATCTTTTTTCTCCTGTTAAAAAAGATAGAAAGTCTCAGGGAATGGAGCGTGGCTTCAGAACCTGAATTTACGAATCTCATCATTTCTATTGTTGAACTCTTCTTAATAATTTCTGCGAGCTTTATTTCCTCCTCAGTGGGCGCTCCAAACAGCGTACCATTTTCTGTTCTTTCACATATAGATTTTACAACTGATGGATTTGCGTGACCAAGGATCATTGGCCCGAAGGCCAGTAATAAATCAATATATTCATTTCCATCCACATCATATATTTTAGCTCCTTTCCCTCTCTTTATAAATCTTGGGTAAGGTGCGTAATATCTCACGGGACTGTTAACACCCCCAGGAAATAGTTTGGAAGCCCTTTTAAATAATCTTTCGCTATCCATTACCAGAACACTCCTGCCAGTATCATGGCAACTAACACTATCACAACCATTAGAAATACTGTTATAAAAGATAGAACATGAGTGATCCTTCTTATCCTTTTCAATTCTTCGAATTTTCCACTCTCTGCCAGTTTAGGTATTAATTTTCCGTGCCATATATTATTGCCGTACATTATACCATACATGAGAGCAACCAGAACTATCTTTACAGTTAGTATGTACCCCCATGTCGTTCTGACTGTAGAAGAAAAATTGGTAAAATACGATGGGTATACGAGGTAAACTATCAGCAATCCCGTAACTGTCAGTACAATAACGGATATATTGGTGTAGAGAGCATATTTTTTCCCCATCACACTCATGAACCTGGTCCTTAGTTTTTCTTCAGTTAGAACCACGCTGCTGGAGGGCCATATGATTATCCATACAAATATGGATGACCCCACTAGGAATACCGCTGACATTATATGTAAAAATAGCAATATGATTAGCAGGATTGTCATTTAGATCGTTCCATGATGATCTCTATTATAATCAATCTTTTTATTAAATTTTTAAACTCTTTATAATAAATTAAACCACTCGACGGTAAGATAAAAATTATTTACTTAACAATAAAACTTAAATTTTTTAATTTTGTCAAAACTGAGATTTTTTTTAAAAAAGTTTTTTAACGATATTGAAATGAAATTTTATGCATAATTTGGTTATGAACCCAGACATATCTGGAGACAATATTGCTTTTGTAAGCGGGGATTCATTGTGGGAATATGATATCAGAAATGGAAAATCCAAAAGAATTGTTTCAGAAACAGGTATCATAAATAATTGCAGATATTATGATAACGGAAAAAAAATTGCATTCCGTGTTATGTATGGAGAAAGCGCTAGTTCATCTGATATTTTCTCCTACGACAGGGAAAACGGAAAAATTGAACGAGTGACATATCTATCTGGATTAAGTGTAGCTAGGAGAATGTTCACGGATATTGCAGGTTTCAGTCCAGACGGTAATATCATTATTTCTACGCCTGCATTCCAACCATTCAATTCTCTTACTTTTCTCTATGAAATTAAAGAAAATGGCAAGATTCTAGAACCACTGAATCTTGGGCCTGCAATTCATATAATATACTACAAGGATAAAATATATCTTGGCAGGAACACGTCTGAAATGCCACACTGGAAAGGATATAGAGGTGGAACCAGAGGAAAAATATGGTCAGGCAATAAGGAGGAAGGATTCAAAAAAATAGTTGACCTGGAATATCATGTTTCATCTCCAGTTTTATTAAATGATAGGATTTTTTTCATTTATCATGTGAAAAATAATGGTCAGATTTGTTCAGTTAATCTAAATGGCGATGATTTTACCATACATACTGATTTCAGAGATTATTACCCAAGGCATCTCAATACGGATGGAAAAAGGATAGTTTTCTCTAAAGGTGGAGACATATTCATTTTCAATCCTGAAAATAATTCAACAGAAAAGGTGAATATTGGAGAGATATATGAAAGCATAGATGAAAAGACTAAAAATATTGTGAAATCAATTGAAGAATTCCATATCAATAATGAAGGTTTTGTTGGTATGGTTTCAAGGGGACAAGCCTTCCTGATTGATGAAAATGCTAACCTTCGAGTTAAAATTCCCGATAGTTTAAGAATAAGGAAAATACATTTCATTGATACGGAAAGAGTGATCTATATTCTTGGTGGCCCTGAAGGAGATAGTATAAAGATATACAATATGATGGATGATTCCATAACTTCAATTAAACAGGACTTTGGAAATATTTTTTACTTGAAAACTTCAAAAGATGGAAAAATAACGGTATTTTCCAATGATAAATTTGAGCTTTATCTTCTTAATCTCAGGACATCAGAAATAAAGCTTATAGATAAAAGCAGCGAAGATATGATTTCAGATTTCGATATTTCCTCAGATTCAAATTTCATTTCCTACAGCTTCCCAATAAAGAAAACATTCTTTGGTGGCTATGTCCAGAGATTCATAAGAATATATGACATAAATGAGAATAGAATATACAATCTGACAACAGATATTTCTAATGACTATAGCCCGGCATTCAGCCCTGATGGCAATTATCTGTATTTCCTATCTTCAAGGGACCTCAATCCTGTATCTGACAAGCTATTTTTTAACTTCAGTTACCCCATGATATCACGTCCATATGTAATACCTCTAAGAGAGAATGGAATTAATCCTGTTGAGAAAACCCTCAGAACCATAGTCCCCAAGGAGGGCAGCTTTGATCTTGAAAATGCTAAGTACAGGACAGTTTCAATGGATATACAGTCCTCGGATTATAGATCTATAAACCCAACTGATAATGGCCTTATCCTTTACGATGTTCCAGTACACGGTGAGTTTGAATCTTACTACAATGGAGCAAGTGAGAAGGGGATACTGAAATACTATGACTTCAGGGAAAGAAAGATAAAGGAATTAAAAGGTGGAGTAATTTCATTTGATATTTCGCCTGATAGTAAGAAGATAATATATAGGAAGGAAGATTTAAAAATCGCCATTTTCGATACTGAAAAGCCAGATAATGAGAAGATGCTAAATATTGAAAATATGTCCGTAGTATCCAGATTGAGAGACGAATACATACAAATGTTCATGGAAACATGGAAAATGATGAAAGATTACTACTGGAACGCTAAAAGGGGTAATGAAATCGCAAATAATATTTTTGAAAAATATCATAGGCTTTTGGAGAGAGTGAATACGAGATTTGACCTCAGTTTCATCATAAATGAAATGATTGGAGAATTCGGAACATCTCACTGCTATGAAATGGGAGGAGAATTCACAAATACAGATTTCCCCAAACCGTCTGCTCTGGCAGCTGACTTCAGTTACGATGGTAAGTATTTCATCGTTGAAAAAATGTATTCAGGTGACATAACCAACGAAAGGGAAAAATCACCCCTTCTTACAGCCGGTTTAAAAATAGGTGATAGGATAGTTGAAATAGATGGCAAAAAAGTCGGTCCTCACTACATAAATCATGAACTCCTTTCATTGCCTAAAAGTTTTGTATCATTTAAAATAATGAGGGAGAATGGTGAAATTAAGAGGTTTTTTGTCAAACCTTTGGATGATGATAAATATGTGAGATACAGAGCTTGGGTTGAATCAAACAGAGATTACGTTCATAGAAGAAGTGGAAACAGGATAGGATATGTCCACATTCCTGATATGGGCATGATGGGTCTGAACGAGTTCTTCAGGTTGTTCGTAAATGAGAGTTCATATGATTCGCTAATAATTGATGTCAGATTCAATGGAGGAGGTTTTGTTTCGCAATTGATAATAGAAAAGATAAAATCAGAAAGACTCGGGTATGACAAACCAAGGAGAGGCACATTGCATCCGTATCCAATAAATTCAATAAATGGGGGAGTAATCGCTATCGCAAATGAATATGCTGGTTCAGATGGTGACATATTCAGCCACTCATTTAAGCAATTGAAACTGGGCAAGCTGATTGGCACCAGGACATGGGGCGGAGTAGTTGGAATCAACCCGCTGAGGAAATTGATAGACGGTACAGTTGTGACACAGCCGGAATATGCTTTCTGGTTCAGTAATGTCGGCTTTAATGTAGAAAATTATGGTGTTGATCCTGATATTGTTGTGGAATATAAACCAGAAGACTATCTCTCAGGGAGGGACCCGCAACTTGACATTGCGATAGACATACTTCTTAAGGAAGAAAATGTAAACAAGAGGAAATTGCCAAATGAACTGCTGGAAGAGTAAATTATACTTTCAACTTTAATTCCTTTCTCATTGAAGAGGGGATATAAGAACATCTTGGATCTTCCTGGAAGATGTCACCATAATAGGAATATGCCCTTGATCTTGATCCTCCGCAGATATCACCGTACTCACAAGCCCCGCATCTGCCTTTGAAATTAGAGGGATCTCTTAGTTTCCGTAATATTTCATTATTTTGATATATTTCAACTATGCTTTTTTCTTTAACATTCCCAAGCTTCAGCGGAAGGAATCCTGAAGGGTTTACATCCCCGTTGTGAGATACAAATATTATACCCTTCCCATCCCTGGTATTTGATGTATGCCCCATAACTTTTCCTGAGGGGCCCCCAAGAATTTCTTTGGTTTTTTCAACAAGAGATTTATAGATCTGTCCTCCATTGTATTCTGAACTCTGCCTTTCAAACATTATTCTTCTGAATATTGGAGACTCCACAGTTCTTATAACTATCCCATACCTTGAAGCAAATTCAAGAAAATTATTGACATCTTCATATTCGTCTGCATTGAGATCCTCTCTGTCAATCCCTCTACCCGTCTTTATTAGGAAAAAAACTTCCCATGTTTTTATCCTATTATCAATGAGTATCTTCAGGATATAAGGAAGCTCATATACATTTCTCCTGAATACAGCAGTATTTATCTGAAGCGTGAACCCCCTCGATATAATCTCCTTCGATAGTCTTATGGTCCTTTCATATGTCCCATCTATACCCCGTAACCAGTCATGAGTTTCTGCCTTGGCACCGTCTAAACTCAATGAAAGACTCTTAACACCGTACCTTTTCATCATCTCAAAAGCATTTTCATTCAGCAAAGGAGTCGCACTGGGAGACATTGATACTGGAATTCCAAGTTCTTTAGTCTTTTGCAGGATAATTTCCAGTCCATTCTTCTTCATAATATCCCCACCTGTAAGTATCAATACAGGATAGGGTGGGCCAAAATCTTTAATTTGATTTATAAAATTTATTGATTGGTCAACATTCATTTCGTCAGGTAATGCATTTGTTATTGCAGATGCTCTGCAGTGTTTGCACGCAAGATCACATGCCTTTGTAGTTTCCCAGAATATCAGGATTGGTTTCATGTTGAAGTCTATGTGTCTTCCCATCATTGTGACACAATTAAAGAAGCATATTTAAGTGAAATGTTTTCATTACCATGAATATACATGCACATCGACCAAGACAAACAAGATAAGATTGTGTTGAAAATAGCAAGCGGAAATGAAAAGGGAAACGCTGTATGGTTCATGAGACAGGCTGGAAGGTATCTTCCCGAATATTCAAGGATCAGAGGGGATAGAAAATTCCTGGACATGATGAAAGATTATAGAACCATAGTTGAAGTAACAAAACTGCCACTGAATTATTTCGATACAGATGCACTCGTAATTTTTTCAGACATACTTATACCTGCAACAAGAATTGGATATTCATTAAGCTATGAAGGTGGCATTGTAGTTAACAAAAAGGATGATTATTTTGATTATTATGACCCTTTAACCCAAGCAATTAAAGAAATTGCATTTCTCTATTCAAAGAAGACTATAATAGGCATAACTCCTGGCCCATTTACATTTCTTTCCTATCTTTATGATAATGGTGAAAAGGGTTATCCGAGTACCAAAAAGGCCATAGTTGAGAAAAAACAGAATATTGATAATGTAATAGAAGAACTTGTAAATTTCTCAAAGGTTCAGGCTCAGAGCGGGGTCGATTTAATCCAGATATTTGAGAGCTGGATAGGCAATGTATCTAATAATTTCTATGAGAAATACCTCAAAGAAATAGAATTTGAATATATGACGAGACTCAAGGAGCTTAAAAAGCCCCTGATATTTTTTTCTGAGGGATCATCCCACCTTTTCAAAGAAATATGTTCACTTGAAGCTGATGTATATTCAATAGATTGGAGAACTGATTTTTATTATCTTAGGGAATTTTGTGATGAGTGTATAGTTCAGGGAAATCTTGATCCTAACCTTCTTTCTCTCGATGAAAAATATATTGGTGCAGAAATAAATAGAATAATGATGGACGGATCTAAAATGAAAGGGCACATTTTCAATCTAGGGCATGGTGTACCAGTTTGGGCTAAACCTGAGAAACTTGATTTTATAGTGAAAAAGGTGAAGGAATTTGAATGATAAGGCAGTTGTTTTGATGTATTATGGCTTCCCATCATCTATGGATGAGATGTACGATTATCTCAAGGACATACTGCATGGGAAGGAACCAAGCCAGTCCCTGATAAATGAGAATATAAACAAACTGAAAATAATAGGAGGAGAAACTCCTTCCATTAAAATTGTAAACAATATAAGAAATAAGATTGAGGATAGACTCAATGAAGAAGGTTTCAATGTTTATCTTTTAACAAAGCATTACAGACCATCCTTAAGGGATGCTAAATCAATAGTCAGAGAGAGAACGGTTTACGAAGTCCCCTTATTCCCCATATATTCAAAGCAGATATTCGATGATTATTTTGTACCTCTTGAATTAACTTTAGGAACAAGAAATTACCATAGAATTGTGAATATAGGTCTTCATGAAGGGCTGATTGATTTTTTCAGGGGAAATATGCCTGAAGATGGATTCATAGCATTCTCTGCCCATAGTATTCCTATAAGAGGCTACGATCCATATCCTATTTTCTTATCATCTCTCGTCAGAGAAATATCCGAAGGAAGGGATCATATTTTATTCTATCACAGCCAGGGCCCTTACTCTCCTAAATGGCTTGGACCGGACATGGATTACGTAGTAAATTATCTTGTCAGGAAAAAAATATCCAGTATTTCCGTTCTTCCTATAGGATTCATATATGAACATCTGGAGATTCTTTTTGATCTCGATCACCTTTTTAAGGATAAACTGGAAAATGCAGGCATTGAATATTGGAGGGCAAAACCTCCGAATGACAATGATTTGGTAATAGATGCCATTATAGACATCATGAAATATTGATACTCAATAAAGATAATATCTTGGATATTCATACTTTTATATGATAGACCAGGAAATCAAGCCTTTTATTTTAAGCGGTTATGAGCTTAAATTGGAGAGAGAGAAGCAATTTGAGACAAAGAAAACTGTAATAGATATTAAACTTAATTTTGAGGAAAAAGCGGTGGAAGGCAAGGTGGAGCTAGATATCAGGATCAATAGCAGGGCTATTGAGACAATAGAGCTGGACGCAACTGATATGCAGATTTATAACGTTTCTGTAAGCGGAGTTCCAATAAAATTTGATACTTATCAGGAAAAACTATTCGTTCACGGGGATTTCAGGGCCTTTGGGAATTATATATTGAATATCACTTATAGGGCAAAACCAAGGAGAGGGGGATATTTTGTCAACACCGATGAAGGCACCCAGTTTTGGACACAGGGAGAGGATACGGACAGTCACGCTTGGTTCCCATGTTTCGATTATCCAAATATGAGAAGTGCCTATGAAATAAGGGTTACCGTACCAAAAGAGTATACTGTCATTAGCAACGGGCAACTTCTGCAGATTGTTGAAGGCGATTTTAAGACCTTCATATATTCCGAGAAGTTCAGATTTCCTGCATATCTAGTCAGTGTTATAGCTGGTAAATTTAGTTCATTAAAGCAGGAGTGGCAGGGAATTCCCATAGAATCATACTACAGAGATAAATTTTCAAAATATGCTGAACTTGCATTTAAAAACACACCAGATATGATGGAATTCCTATCCACTAGAATAGGCGTAAAGTACCCCTATGAAAAATATAGCCAGACCTGTGTTGCAGATTTTGTTTATGGTGGAATGGAAAATCTGAGTGCAACTACACTCACTGAAAGAACATTGCACGACGAGACGGCGCATCTTGATTATCAATCGGAGAGCTTGGTCTGCCACGAACTCACTCATCAGTGGTTTGGGGATTATGTTACGTGTAAAGATTGGTCACAAGCCTGGTTAAATGAAGGATTTGCAACATACCTTGCACTTCTATACATGGAACGTTACAAGGGGAAGGATGAATTTCTGGTAGATGTCCAGAAACATAAGGAAGTCTATCTCAAGGAATATTTTAACGACTATGGAAGACCGGTAGTAGAACATTATTACAAGGATCCAGCTGAACTATTTGATAGGCATCTGTATCAGAAGGCAGCTCTCATACTGAGATATTTCAATTTTTATCTGGGAGATGATATTTTCTGGAAGGGAGTAAAGAATTATATTGAAACAAATAAGGAGAATGGAGTAGAGACTGAGGACCTGAGAAAGGCACTTTATTCCGTATCAGGATTTCCATTGGAGCAACTTTTCCATCAGTTCATTTTTGAAAAGGGGCACCCACAACTATCAGTAAAGGAAATTTCCTCTAAAAGGAAAATTTTGATAAGAATACAACAGAAGGGGTTTGTATATGACCTTCGCATTCCCTTAAGGATTTATTATGATGATAGAGTTGAAGATTCCGAGATTCTATTGAACTCTGAATCCAAGGAGATTGAATTAGACAGGGCGGGCTTCAAGGCTTTGTCAATAGATCCCGAGAGCTTTGTGCTGAAGACTGTTGATATAGATAGACCAAAAGAAGAGGCAAGATATATCCTAATTCATGGCAGAAGTGTACTGGAGAGAGCCGACGCTGCAGTGGAACTTTCAAAATTTGGATTAACAGAGATTGATTTCCTGGAATCCGCTTTTGAAGAGGAAAAGTTCTGGTATGTCAAGGGGAAAATTGCTGAGTCTGTATCCAGGATAGGATCTGAAAGGGCCGAAAAGGCAATTTTAAACTTCCTTAATACAGAGGATTACAAGGCAAGAAAGGAAGTGATAAAGGCTTCTGGGAATTTCCACAGTGAAGATATTTATGGAAAATTAAAGGATCTGTTTGAAAGTGAAAAAGGTTATCAAATTAGGGCTGAAATAATAACCTCTGCCCAGAAAAATGTAAATGAAAAAGCCCTTGATCTTATAAAGAAGGGACTAGAAATTGAATCATATGACGATGTTATTAGAATAAGTGCCCTTAATGCCATGGGTGAGCTGAGAGAGCCATCTCTTATTAAAGAAATCAAGAAGTTCTACTCAAAGAGTTATGGCTGGCAAACAAGGGCCGCCGCAGTATCAGCAATAGGGAAACTCTACTGGAAAGATAGGGATATTGGAAAATGGTTGATAGATGCAATGAATGATAATTACTTCGCAGTAAGGCAAAGCGTGGCAGATTCAATCAAGGAGATAGGAGATACAGACCTCATATCGAAATTATCCTCATTTCTACCTCAAGAAACTGATGGGAGGGTTAAAAGAGCAATCAGAGAGGCCATTGAACTAAGGAATAAACCGCAGCTAGAAACATTAAACAAACTCAGAGACGATATAGAAAAAATGAGAGATAAGATCAATTCTCTTGAAGCTAAAATGAATAAAAAGAGACTTTGATTATTTTTATTTTAATTTTCTTATTTATGTGAGAAAAGTATTTATATTCGTCTGACAATTATCATACAGATGTCATATGCCTAAGAAAAATGTAGTTGAATGGATGCAGCACCACACATTAGAGGACGTCGAGCTGCTTAGCGAGGCCGAAGACGAGGTCGGGAAAATAGCAAAGAATATTTTAAAGGAAATTGAGGAAATTTCTCAGGAAGCTTAATTTTGTTTATTTTTATTTTGATTAATTTTCAATCGATAAAGATTAATATTTTACATAATTATGGAAAGGTACGGGGGTCGTAGCTTAGATTGGTCAGAGCACCCGGCTGATAACCGGGAGGTCGTCGGTCCAAATCCGATCGACCCCATCTAATGAATGTTATTTTAGCGAGCATTGAGGGCTAGTAAATTTAATTATGTATTTTATTATGCCAGAACATTAAAATTCATTTTAATTCAAAAATTCTTAGCCTGCATTAAACGATGAAATTAAAAATTTAACTTGATAATTAGACTGGATTTATATCTGGTACTTCATCGATCATGCCTCTATTCTTCGCAATTTCGTGAACTTTCCTTATAGCCTCTATTCCTCTATCCCCCATGTCATATATTGATCTGCAACCTTCAAGGAAGTAATTCAGATCTTTTGGATCTGCGCCCTTAGCAAATTCCATAGCATAACTGAATGCACTTTCTTTATTATTTCGAGCGTGATGTATTGATTCTTGGAATGTTTTTCTTACCGCGATAGCTTCTTCCATTGAGTATTTCTTACTTAAAACATAAGAACCCATTGGCATCGGTAAATCCCCAGCTACATTTTTCCATTCTTCCATTACATCGGCTATCTTTATCAGATTATATTTTTCGTAGACACTTGTAAGTGTAGGACCAGGGATGACCAAGCCAATATCTGCTTTATCATCCAATACTGCTTGCATTATTTCATCGAACCTGAAAGTGACCTCATCTTTTGCATTAAAGAATAATTTGTAATAAAAGTACCCGCTAAAGGATTTTCCCGGAATAGCTATTCGGAGGTCTTGTATCTCGTCTTTTCGATAAGGTTTTTTTGAAATAATAATTGAACCTACATCGGATCTTTGTGTACTTCCGGATCTAAGAAGATAATAATCTTTAGCTACTTTCCAGTAATTTACAGAAGAAATCGCACTTAAATCTAGATCTTTGTTCCTAATAAGTCTTTCATTCAGTTTATCAAATTCTTCATATTTTGGATTAATCTTTACCCCTGAACCCAATTGACCAGAAATAAATCCGTGAACAAGGAAAAAAGCATGTACGGGATCATAATAATGGTAAGAATCTATTTCTATATCCTTATAAATATTTTTTGAATATTTTGACGCTTTCACTATTTCTCAGTATTATATTTTATTTAATCATTAATGCAACCTGTTGCAATTGTTTTATTTCTTTAAACTTAGTACTTTGATAGGTCCTACCTAAATTCTATGATTTCCTTATGAGATTTGTGAAAATTCCATTTTCTAAATTAATTTTTTTTATAATACTGTCTCAAGTATTTTAGAACTCTTATCTTCTGAAATTCATTTTTGGGAAAGAAATATTTTAAATTCATCTGTTCCCTCGTATTTAAATGATAAATTACATATTTCTTATTAATAAACATCATTGTCTGTTGATTCTCAGTTATTACCTATTATATCATTCTACCCCTTTGTTTTGCCTCCTCTAGTGTTTCCCTTTTTAAAATATCTAAGATTTTTAAGAAATAAATTCCGTCCCTTTCTATTTAAGCTTTTAATACATTTCCTTTACCAATTTAGTTTTCTTTAACCATTTTCTTATCCATTTAATTAACAATTTTTTTCTATTTCCCTTTTTTTATTCGAGAAGAGTGATACACTCTGGTTCATAGGACAAAATTCTCTTGACAGACTATTTAATTTAAAAGGATAATCAGATGCGATGCACATCGTTATAATTAGATTTTTGAAGATTAATTCTAAAGATTTTTTATTACTATTGCGATTTACATGTTACAATATAAATGATATAACTATTAATATCATGAATATCATCGATATTAACCCGGCTGTTTTTTCTGCATCTGGTGGCACCCCCTTCTTGATAAAATTTATACCGTGATAAATGACAATAGGCAATGTAACAAAAACTATGATACTCGTATAATTAAGAAATCCATAAATTGTTAAAAACAATATTATGATATATGCCAATATAAATAGAGACTGGTAAATTATTACTGCCCTTTTCATATTAACTAAAATAGCTATTGTCCTTATACCTTTGACTTTATCTGTATTAATATCTCTAATATTTCCAAGGAAGGCAATGTCTGATATGATTAATGCTGCTGGTATGGAAATAAATATGGATAAAAAGGACATGGAGCCATTAGCCAAATAATATGAGCCTGTTATCACTATTATAACAGATAGAAATACACCTAATTCACCTGCATAGTAGTATCTATATTTGAGGGGAGGGCCAGCGTATTCAATTATTATAAATGCAGCCATTATAGCAAAAAAAACAACATAATACAAATGCAAAAATACGACAAAATAAATTACACTTGATATGGGAATAATAAGCAATAGAAGACCTATCATCAGTACTATTTTTGGTCTATATATATTATGAATTATTAAATGGATTCTTGTTCTACTATTTGCGTCTCCTACCTTATCTATTCCATTACTATAATCAAAGTAGTCATCGATAATATTAGTGGCGCCTAGTGATAAAACCGTGGAAAAAATTATTGTTATTAAAATCAATAGATTCAATTTCCCTTGATCCTTAATTCCCATTAAATAACCATAGGTTGCAAGTAATGCATATGTTATCATTATCCCAACACCTGGTTTACCCCTAATAATACTTTTAACTGTATTAGAAAATTTCATGGACTTTCAAAGCTCAGATATTATATTCCTTACTTAATCATTAATGCAACCTGTTGCAATTATTTTACTCGTTTTATTATGTTATTGGATTTATGATGATAATTCGTAAAATTCAAAAAATGGTTATAAAAATGGTTATATTTCTTTTAAACCACTTTCCATTAATTCG